>JACCDQ010696539.1_pt1 | contig 64395 bp, 96 predicted proteins | sample 7446031 | NCBI WGS metagenome assembly JACCDQ01 (sample SAMN15323442, study PRJNA562643) | freshwater metagenome | isolation source: river surface water | place: USA:Blue River Watershed | collected 2017-08-17
CACTCACTCAAAGCGATCATGGAAGAGACGACCAAGATAGTGGCCGGGGCGCTATCAGAAAAAGTCTCTTGCGAGTTGAATATCACCATCCATTTATCTCAAGGCGGAATCCGAAGGGTCGATGTGATGAAGCGGCAGGCGCTGATCCCAAAGGAGCGTTTTTAAATCTCCACTTGCCAAAAGAAAAAATCAGTATTACCATATTTCCCGTACAGGCATCGAACCACCCAGGGAGACACCCGGATTTGGAACGCCCCTGCTTCGAAAGAGGTAGGGGCTTTTTTTATGGCTGCAAAACGGTACTACAGCGAGAGCATACGCTTTGATGCGAAGTCCCCCGAGGGGTACATCAGGGCTGAAGCGCCTATCACCAAGGTGGGCGTGTTCCCGTATCGTCAGGCCGATGGCACAGTGATCCGCGAGTATCGCCCCGCTTCTGAGGTAATGAAGGCGTCTTCAATGGCGTCTTTGTCCAACCTCCCTATTCAGGTGGATCACGTCGCCTTCCTCGATGCGAACAATATGCAAGCTTTGAAAGTTGGTCAGACCGGCGAGAAAATCCGCGCTGACTTTCCTTACATCATGGCGAACTTGATTGTGGACACCGAGAAGGGGATATCCGCTGCAGAAGCGGGTAAGAATCAACTCTCGTGCGGGTATTGGTGCGATTTAGAAATGCGTGCCGGCGTCACCGATGACGGGGAAGCCTTCGACGCGATTCAAACCAACATCCGATACAACCACTTGGCATTGTGCGAACAAGCCAGGTTGGGCCCCGAGCTTCAGATTCAAGTCGATCGTGCTGATGGCGACAATATTGCCTTTCATCAACCCGGCGCCTTCCGGCGCGACAGCGAGGACACCATGAAAAAAGTCAAACTCTCCAATGGCCTGGAATATGACGCCGCCCCCGAAGTCGCTGTCGAAATGGACAGTTTGCGGGCCGAGTTTGCCGCCGCCAATGAAAAGGCAAAGGCGGATTCCGCCACCTGGGCGCAGGAAAAAGCCGCGATGCAAACCAAGGTGGACACCGCCGAGGCCACCGCCGCCACCGAGAAGCAGAAGGCCGTTGACCTTCAGAAGAAGGTTGATTCCTTCCCCACCACGATCGCGGAAGGCGTGAAGGCTCGCGCCAAGCTGGAAGCCGACGCCCGCCCCGTCCTGGGCAATATCGATTTCGGAACCAAGACGGATTCCGACATCCGCCGCGAAGTGATCCTCAAGAAGGCTCCTTCGCTGAAGCTCGACGGCAAGAGCGATGAGTCGATTTCGACCATCTTTGAAACCGTGATGGCCACCGCCTCCACGGATGCCGACGACAAGAACCGCCAGAGCACGGCGAAGAACTTCAATTCCGACTCGGGCGAAGAGCGCAAAGACGCCGACAAGGTGCTCGAAGACGCCGAGACGAACTTCAAGAAAAACCCTTACACCCCGGCTGCCAAGTAAGCTGGATCACGAGAAACCCTTAAGGAGCCAACCATGCAGTTGACCTATCCTTCCAGCCAGCCTGTCGGAATGCCCGGCATGATCGTTGACTCTTCGATGCTGAACTATGCGGATAGCAAGAAGGCCAACGGGAACATCGACTTCGGCAAGGGCGTGATCGCCTCTTCTTACGCCGATGCCGTGAAGTCGCCGACGCGCAACCGCCTCACCTTGACCTTCTCGGCCGACTTGGTGACCTCGAACACGATCAATGGCTCCATCAACGGAACCGCGATCTCCCAAGTCACCTATGCATCTTCGCATGCGAATACGATGGGGCTGATCGGGACGGCCATCGAAACCGTGTTGACTGCTTTGAGCTTGACCGGCACCGTGACCGTGAATGCCACCGCGCGCACGATTACCGTGCTGCTCACCGGGGCATCGGAAAACGGCACTTTGCTCGCCGCCTCGTGGGTGGTTGCTGCCGGCGCTTCGCAGGCGACCGTCACCCCCACCTATCACACCGGAGTCGTCTTCCGTGGTGTCGCCACGCATGAGCACCGTGAACGTCGTGACGACAATACCGTGGGCTATAAGGATGGCGACATGGTGGGCGTCACCATGAAGGGCCGCATCTGGGTCACCGTGCGTGATGCCGTCGCAGATGGCGATGACGCCTACATGACCATTGCCACCACGGGCGAGGAGGGCGACTTCACCAACGTATCCACCAATGCGGTTGCCACGGGCGGTAAGTTCCGCAGCGCGGCCTCCGATAACGGTCTGGCCATTTTGGAGATCAACCTGCCCTAATCGGGCATGACCCAAGTAGCCCATTAAGGGCAGGAAGGCGATCATATGCCGAAGTTCAATGTTCAATCGCGGGTCATGGATGCCAACGAGAGTGCCTTCTTCGAAGCGCAGCTCAAGTTCGTCATGGCCGAGGCCTTGAAAGTCCAGTACCCGGAAAACACCGCCCTTCGTCTCTTCCCCAAGAGCTTTGAAGGTGGCGCCGGAGCCGCTGAAATCGCTTACCGCTTGTGGGATGTCGTCGGCATGCCCAAGCTGATTGCAAACAATGCCAAGGATATTCCTCGCATCGACATCAAGGGCGAAGAGTTCGTCGCCCGCGTGAAGTCGTGGGCGGCTGCCTATGGCTTCACCTTGCAAGAGGTCCGCTATGCCATCCAGGCTGGTCTCTCGCTCCAAAGCGAGAAGGCCACCGCCACCCGTGAAGTGTGCGACCGGTTTATCAACAACCTCGCCTGGCGCGGGGATTCCGTGGCCAATATCCAGGGCTTGCTCTATCACCCGAACGTGACCAAGGGCAATGCGGTCACGGGCGATTGGGGCAACGTGGCCACCACGGCGGCTTTGATCGTTGCCGACATCACCACCGCGATCAACAACATGATCACGCTAACCGGTGGCGTCGAGCGTCCCACCTTCTTGGGCTTGCCCCCCGAAGCCCATACCGCCGCCGCTACCAAGCGCCTCTTGGATGATGGTTCCGGCCGCACCGCTCTGGAATTCATCCAGAAGAACCAGCCGCAACTCACGATCGAAATGGTCCCCGAGTTGGCCGCGCTCCCCACCGTCCCGTCGACCGGCGCTGCTGGTCCCGTGGATGTCATGGTGCTCGCCAACTTGCGCCCGGACAAATTCGTCTTGAGCATCCCGGTTCCTTTCGAGCAGCTTGCCCCGCAAGAGGTTGGCTTGGAACAGATCATCAACTGCCATGGCCGCACCGCAGGCATTATCATGAAGCGCCCGCTGTCGGTTTCCGTGGTCCAAAACCTGTAATCCAGGTTTCAACATTCACTATGCCCGCCCTTGTGGCGGGCGGCATGAGAGGAAGTCATGAGCACACCTGCATCAAGCGCAAAGAAGAAGTCGGAACCCGGCACCGTGGCGATCAAGTGGACTCGCGCCTTCGTGACCCACTTCCGTGGCGACGCCAATAAGACTCCGGTGAAGCCCGGCGTGAATTTGTACACGACGGAATTCCTGGAAGCCGCACGCAAAGATCCGGATTTCGCCGCCCATATCAAGGCGGGAAACCTGGTTGTCTTGGGTGGTGATGCCAAGAGCGTGGCGAAAAGCTCCACTTCGGCCCCGCTTTCCGATGACGGCATGATCGAGGTCATTGCCACCTTGATCGACTTCGACAAGTTGCGCGAGATCGCCAACGACGAAAAGAAGTCTGCCCGCGTGCGTGAGCAGGCGGATATCCGCTTCAAGGCCTTGGTGGCTGAGCAAGAGCGCATCCGCCTGGAACAAGAATCGGACCCCACCGGAACCTAAAAGGGATGATCGATGACGCTTACCGCCCGCCAGATTGTGGAGGCGAGAGCCCCGCAGCTTGCCGGGTCGGATAGGCTGCAGGATTATCTCTCCATCGCAACCAGCCAAACCTCTGAAGCCTATGGTGCCAATTACCAATTGGCCATAGCGCTTTTATGCCTCCACATGATGGAGACGGACAGACGCAATTCACCCGGCCCCATTATCTCCCGATCTGAAGGCCAGCTATCCATTGGATACGGTTGGTCTGGCGTTTATGGTGACTTGGCATCCACCCATTGGGGCAATCAATTGCTCGACTTGAAGAAGAGGGCTTCCATCGGCTTCAGGAATAGGATGGTATGCCGGTAATCGAGCGAGACTTAGGCTGGGGAGACATGAAGGCCAGGCTGAAGAAGCTGAAGGGTGCCCATACCAAAGTGGGTGTCCAGGCTGGCGGCAATCGCAAGGGCGGCGTCTCGAATGTCGTCATTGGTGTCGCCCATGAATTCGGCACCGAGAACATTCCTTCGCGTTCCTTTCTCCGCACCACCTATGAAGAGAATTTGCCCCAGGCAACCAAGCTACTCGCTGCCGAGTATGACTTGATCTTAAGGGGGGAGAGAGACGCGGCCACGAGCTTATCCCTTGTCGGGGCTTGGTTTCAGGCCAAGGTGCAGGGGAAGATTCGATCCGGGATTCGCCCGCCTTTGAGCCCGGCCACGGTTGCATCGCGGATCAAGAAGTCAAAGCTGATCGGGCCCATCAAGGTCACCCCTCTTTGGGACACGGGCCAACTCATTAACTCCATTCGCCACGTGGAGAAGGTATGAGGCAACCAATCCAAGTGAGAACGGTTTCCACCCCGGTCATTGATACCAATGGCCGCGCGGGTGCCGTGACGGAAACCGTAAAGACGATCTACGCCTCGGTTCAGCCCGCGGACGGGAAGACTTTGGACGCCTTGAATCTCGCCAGGGAAACCAAGGCGGCATACGTCTTATTCACTGATGATGTCGTGATCATCCCCGAAGGCGGATCGCCTCCCCGGGTGAGGTTATTCGATGACGAGTTCGAAGTCTTGAAGTGTGAGCCATGGCGCAATGGGATCATTGATCACTTCCGGCTGGTGGCTGTCAAGTCTCCCGCGGTTGAGCACGTCGAGGCGGTGTTTGAATGATTGCTCGAACCGCGATTGAAAACGCTATCGTAGCGGAAATCAGGACGGCGACAAGCCTCGCCGATGGCCATATCATCCTTGGCCACCAGAACGTCCAGAAACCTGTCGAGGGCGAATACATTGTTGTCACCTTTGGTCCCGTGCGAGGTGTGGGCAGGGATCAAGAAGCCCCGGTTGATGAGGATGGTGAAGTCCGGCTTATCGGAAACCGGGAATTCAGTATTTCCATTGATGCATTTCGCGGAACGGCATTTGACCTTTGCGAAGCCGTTTATACAGCGATGCAAAAGACCTCCGTCATTGACCGCCTGGCTGCCTTGGGCATCATGGTTTACGACTCCGTGGGTTCCACCAATGTCACCGTTCCGGAGGGTGGCAAATGGGTGCCCCATTGGATGACCGAGCTTTTCATTCGTGTCGCTTCTGAGGAAGTCGATGACGTTGGCTTGATTGAAAGCGTTGAATTGGAACGAACCACGGTATCCCCTCCATCCCCTGATGTCGAGGATGTTTTCGTGGTGGAAGCAAGTAACTAGGAGGCCCTATGGCTGAGATCAGAGAAGTAGTCCAGGTCACCATTACGGCGCAGCCGTCCTCCATCCCCCAAACCGGGTTTGGCGTTGGGCTGCTCTTGCTCACCCATTTGCAATCGTCGGCGCGCTATGAGCTTTTTACCTCCTTGGCCGCCTTCGTCACCCGCCACACGACTTCAAGCCCTGGGTACGCTGCAGCTGCGGCTTACTTCGGGCAATCGCCTGCGCCCGCATCCCTGGCCGTTGGCCGGCGCCAGGTTGACACCGTCACGGTGACCGTTGCCACGGCGGCCAATGACACCGCTTACACCATCACCTTGAATGGCACCGCCTTCACGATCACTTCGGATGCCGACGCCACAACTTCCGAAATCGCTACCGCGCTTCGGGCCGCAATCAATGCCGGTGCCGAGCCGATCACGGCTTCGGGTTCCGGCGCCGATGTCATTCTCACCCATGATGCCGCTGGCACGGGGTGGAGCCTTGCCGTTGGCCTGCGCCTCACCGTGGGTTCGCTGACGGCAGCGGATACCATCGGGGAAGACTTGACCGCGGTCCTGAACGAAAACCCGGACTTCTACGGCGTCTTCCTGGCCGACCGGTCTTCCGCTTCGATGCAAGCGGCTGCCACCTGGGTACAGGCGGAAAACCGCCTTCTCTTCGCCGCCACGGCCGAGGCAAACACGGTGGATGTCGCTGACGCCTCGGACACCGCCACCCTGGGCGCCCTGATGAAAGCGGGATCATATTCCCGCGTTGCCGTGATCTACGGTGAAGCCGCCGCTACGGAATTCCCTGACGCTGCCTTGGCGGCCAAGGTTCTCCCTTACACCCCCGGCGCCTACACGGCTTTCTTGAAGCCGCTGACCACCATCACGCCCGACAATTTGACCCCGACCCAGAGCGGTAACGCTCTCGACAAGTATGTCAACACACTCGAACCCTTCCGCGGGCTCGCCCGCGTGCGCGAGGGTCGGACGTCGAGCGGGAATTTCATCGACCAGATTCACGGCCGCGACTGGCTTAAAGCCCGGCTTGAAGAAGCCGTCTTCGGTCTCATCGACGCCAATGCCAAGGTGCCCTTCACGGATACCGGCATCGCTGCCGTCGAGAACGCGGTGAAAGGCGTTCTGCAGCAAGGTGTCGATAATGGATACCTGCTCTCGTACTCGACCCAGGTTCCTGCCGCGGCTTCGGTCTCGAGCGCGAACCGGGGAAACCGCCACTTGCCGGATGTCAGATTCACGGCCACGGAAGCCGGCGCCGTTCATACCGTCGAAATCGAAGGATCGATCCTGGTCTAAGGAGGACACATGGCAAAGACTTATAGCGGAAAAAAGGTCGGCATCATCTGGGGCGCCATCATCTTTCAAGGCTTGGCCCAAGATGGTGACGCCGTCACGATCACCTTCGACGAGGACCACGTTTCCAAGGCTGTCGGCCTGGATGGTGAAGTCGCGCGCGCCATCAATGCGAATCGAACCGGCAAGATCACCATTCGCCTGATGGCGACCTCGCTCACGAATCAACTCCTGAGCGCTGCCAAAGAACTGGATGCCGCCAACGGCACCGCTTATTATCCGTTGACCGTGAAAGATGCGTCAGGCCTGGATATTCACTTTGCCAAGGATGCCTGGATTTTGAAAACGCCGGATTCTGCGTATTCAAAAGACATTGGTGTCCGTGAGTGGGTATTCGACTGCGGTCAACTCATTTCCAATCCCGGAGGCATCTCGGGATAATCGAGGGAGGAAGCCTTGGTTGAGACCAAAGAGAGAACGATAGGCCGGTACAATGTATCGGTGACACAATTCCCGGCGATGGCGTCACTTACCATGGGTGCGCGGGTGGCAAAACTTGCCGCCCCTGCTCTGGGTAAGGCGATGCTTGGTGCAAAGGGCGGTGAAGGTGAAACCCGGTTCACTACTGGGGCAGTAATTGAAGCCTTGGGCGAATTGGCGTCAAGCCTTGATCCTGATGCTTTCACTAAGATGGCCCGCGATCTACTGAAGCATACCCAGATCCGGCGCGATGGTGAGATTTTTGATCTCTCGATCGAGTCGAGGATGGATGCCGCCTTCGATTCGGATGTGGTTGGCCTTTACAAGGTGATCGCGTTTGCCCTTGAGGCGAACAATTTTTTCGGCCTCGGCTCTATTGGGAAGCTGGCCTCTCTCGCAAAGAGCCAAGCGATCGCGTCCGACAAGCCCAAGGCCGCCTAGACCCAGAGGTCGAGATTGAATTACCAGCGTGGAGACTTATCGCAGAAGGGTGGGTGACAAGGGAGGCCTTGGAGACTACCTGGAGTCTCGACGATTTGTACAAAGGCCTTGCCGTCTTGTGGCAACGTGAGGCCATGGAAGCGGCAGCGATGCCGGAAGGGTGAAGATGGAAGGCCTTACCATTCGCGAGCTTGTCACCAAGTTCGGCTTCGATATCGACGACGAGAAGCTGGACGCATTTGAAAAAAGCGTGGATGCTGTCAAGGTTGGTCTTTTCGCCCTGACAGCCGCCGCGGGTGCCGCCGCTGCTGGCTTATTCCTGGTGACCAAGAGTGCTGCCAACCAAGGCGATGAGCTCGACGCCCAGGCCGCCCTTTTAGGCACCTCGGTTGAAGCCCTCCAAGAATGGACCCTTGCGGCACAACTCGGGGATTTGGAAGCCGGGAATTTCACCAATGCGCTGATGTATTTGAACCGGACCATAGGTGATTCCATCCGTGGCCAGGGCGAAGGCGTCAAGGTATTTCAGAAATACGGGATCGCGCTGAAAGACGCCCAGGGGAAAACTAGGGCGACCGAAGACGTGATGGCGGACCTGGCCACCATGTTTGCCTCCATTGAAGACCCGGCCACGAGGGCGTCTTTATCCATGGATTTATTCGGGAGATCCGGGCAATCCATGGGAAGGTTCCTTGCCGAGAGCGGGGATAAGCTGGTCCAGGCCCAAAGGATTATGTCCGCCTTCGGCTTCACCAATGAGCAGGCGAAAGCCGCTGATGAAACCAATGACGCCTATCTCCTTTTCATGACCACGATAGCCGGGATCAAGAACCAGCTTGGCATCGGCTTGCTCCCCATCATGAAATCGATCACAGAAGCCGTTACCGAATGGGCGATCGTGAATCAGGAACTCATTAAAGGCGGGTTGCAAGAATTTGCCGAGGTGATGACCAAGGCTTTTCAATTCACGGCTTCGGCCATGTCGTGGTTCATTGATGTCGCCGCGCGTGTGATCCGCGCCTTGGGCGGGATTCAAAACGTGGTGAAGCTGGTAGGGGTCGGCCTTGCCGCCTTATTCGGAGCCGCTTTTGTCGGTGCAATTCAGGCCGCCATCGCTTTGGTATCCGCCCTCGGGACTGCTTTCCTACTCGCCTGGGCCAAGGCCTTGATTGTCCCCGTGGCGATTGCCGCCGCTATTGCCGCCATCATCCTGATCATTGAGGACTTATACGTTTGGATAAATGACGGCGATTCCGTCTTTGGAGCCTGGCTTGGCCCATGGAAAGAAGTCAAGGCCCAGGCCATGGCCACCTTCGGTAGCATCATCGAAGGTGTGGAAACGGTTTACAATGCGCTGATCAGTATTTTCTCCGGCTATTGGGATGTGTTCGCCGGTTTCTGGGGAATGATTACCGCCTTATGGCAAGGTGATTCAGACGCCTTTGCCGAGAGCTTTAAGAGGTGGTGGAATGGCCTCATTCATGGTGTCCTTGAAGGGGCGGTGCAACTCGTTTATGGCGTCGTGCATACCATTGTGGCCGCCATTGCAACCATGATTGCCGGCGCATTCAAGGTGATCCCCAAGCTGCTCGTGGGCGCCATCCCGCCTTCCATTTGGAAGCTGCTCGACAAGGCAAAAGAGCTTGGGGGAAAAGGGATCGATTGGGTTCAAGAAACGGTGGGGTCCATCCCGCCCTTGGCTCCCAGCTTTGCCACACCGGGAGGCACCGGGTTTACCGCCCCAATGATGATGAGACCGGAGGCGGGCCAAACCGGTGTCAAGAACGAATACAATATCAAGGCGGAGATCGCCGTCCCACCTGGAACCGCAGAGGCCCAGGTCCAGTATTTGAGAGAGTCGATGCAAACCATTGCTGAACAAGCGATCAATAAAGCCGCCATGGGCGTGGCGCAAAGCAACCCTAAGAGGATGCGATGAGCATTTCCGATCTTATCAGGTCAAGATTTTATACCAAGATCGGCGATCTGGTTTTGGATGCTACCATAAGAGAGTTGCATGACTTGAAAAAGGAAGTCACGGCTTACCCCGTGGAACAAGGGGCGGAAATAAATGATCACGTCAGGCCCGTCCCAAGGGAGATTGTGATCGAAGGTGTGATCACGGATACCCCTGTCATGGCGATAGTGGATCGTATTCGAGCCATTGGTTCCACGAGAAAAAACTATGTGCAGTCCGCTTTTGAATACTTGGAAAAACTCTATTTGAATAGTGAGTTAATTGATATATCAACCAAGTACCGAATTTACAGGGGCATGGCTTTACTCTCGGCCCCAATCAATCGGACCCCAAGGGATGGCCGCGCCTTAACGATCTCGGTCACCTTCCGCCAAGTGAATCAAGTCTCTTTTTCCTCCACGGTTTTAGGCTCTCAAAAAAGGGTGGCCAAGGATAACCAGAAGCCAAAGCAAGTGAATAACCGGGAGGCCGCCACGCAGACGAAAGAAAAGACGAGCGCGCGGGTTTCCATTCTTAGGGCGCTGACGCGATGATCACGATTCCCTTCACCGAATTCCCTTACTTCACGGAAGACGTGGTTCTCGACGGCTCCGGGTACCGCTTCTCTTTTCTTTGGTCGGAGCGGGCCCAGGCATGGATCATGTCTATTCGTGACCTTTCGGATGCTTCCATACTTGAAGGCGTGCCCTTGGCTTTAAACCAAGACGTGCTGAGGCAATACCGTCACCTCGCCATTCCTCAAGGTGAGTTATGGGTGGTGGACACTTCTGAATCACTTGGTTCCATTGGGAGAAATGATATTTTTTCCGGCACGGTTGAAATCGTTTACATCCCTGTTGCGGAGTTGTAATGCTTCAGGATCGCGTTTGCGCCATTGATGTTTACCCCCCGCAGGCGATCCCATTTTCTGGCGTCACCCCATTCCGCATTGAAGGCTTGAGAATCACTTTTTCGGTGAAAAAGGATTTAAAGAAGGATGCAAATGAGACGTCAATCAAGGTGTACAACCTGGGGCCATCGAGGAAAAAGATATGGGGCATGCATTCCGAAATCCAGTTATTAGCTGGCTACGCCTCCCATTGTGGGCTCCTTCGTGTCTTCAACGGAGACATTACCGAGGTTTGGGATTCCATCGAAGGCGTAGACGTGATCACCAATATCGTCGCGCGCGATGGCTATAAGGCCTTGACTCAAACCGCATTCACGGCATCTTATTCGGCCGGCACAAGTTCAAAAAAAGTGCAGGATGACATCGTTTCCGCCCTGGGCCTCCCGGTGAAATTCTCGAAAGCGATCCAAGGCTCTCCCTTATTGCAAGGCTTTGCCCATTTTGGAACGGCGGAAAGCGCGCTGGATAAGCTGGTGGCGAGGCACGGCCTTGAATGGTCGGTGCAGGACCGCCATGTCCAGATTTTGGAACAAGGGGAAGGCAATGATGACTCCCGGGATATCGTTTTGCTCACGCCACAAAGCGGGCTCATCGGCTCCCCGGAAAGATTGAATAGGCAGGAGAGCGAACCCAAGAATGAAGAAGTGCTGAACGGTTGGAGAATTCGATCGCTTTTAAACCCGGATATCCGCCCGGGCTCATGGGTGGCTGTCAGGTCGAAAGCAATCCCCGAAGTCACGGCTTTCCGAGTTGATGCCGTCGAGCACAAGGGCGACACCCACGGCCAGGATTGGGAATCCGTTGCTGACTTGCGCGGGCCCGGGGTGAGGCCATGAACCTGAATGAGGCCATACATGCTGCCATTGATGCCCGTTTAGCCGGGCTGAATACTTGCATGCCGGCGCGCGTGGAGAGTTATGACGCAGCCAGGAGAAGGGCGGATGTCAAGCCTTTGATCAAGGGTGTCATTGACGGGGTGGCAAGAGAGATCCCCGTGATCCCGGCCGTCCCCGTCGTCTTCCCTTGGGGTGGTAACGCCTCGCTGAAATTCCCGATCGATAAAGGGGCTTCAGGCGTGGTTCTTTTCTCCCAAGTCTCGATGGAGAGATGGTTGGCCAATGGTTCACCTGAACCCATATCGGATCGTTTTAACGACCTCTCTGATGGGATTTTCCTCCCGGGCATGGCACCATTCAATGTCGAAGAACCTGCCGGGGATCGAAACGCTCTCGTGCTCAAGCTGGGAAACGTGAAGGTCAGGCTTGCCACCGGGGTTGCCATTGGCACCGCCCAGGTCGAACTCTTGGACATCATCAACCAGATTTTACTCGCGCTCCAAACCACCACAGTTGCCACAGCCGTTGGGACGTATCCCCTCATTTATTCCGGTGCCCCGATCGGAATTGAGGTGCAGCGGATATCCGCGCTTCTGGCCATAATAAGGGAGGCGAGTAATCCGCTATGATTGATCTCGAACTCGAAAACGGCGATTTGAAAGTGAGGAATCACGACCTTACCACTTGTGAAGATGCGATCCAGGTGGGCCAAAGGGCCAAGGTACGCCTACTCACTTTTCTCGGTGAAGTCTTTTTGAACCTGGATGCCGGTGTCCCATGGCTTGAGGAAATCATCGGGGTGAAGCCATTCAATGTGGACTCCACCGAGGCGACACTAAGGGAAACCCTTTTGAGCGATGAAGAAGTGGAAGAAATTCTCTCCTTCGAACTCGGCTTCACGGATAGGAATCTGACCGTGAACTTCACGATTTCAACGATTTACGGCGCAACCTCTGGATCGATTGCCAGGGAGGTGGGTTAATGTACGGCATCACGGCAACGGGGTTCACCCCAAAAACGATCGAGGTTGTTTTAAGCGAAATGCTTGACGACTTAAGGGCGGACTTTGGAGAAATAAACGCGGCTGACGACAGCGTTTTCTCTCAGGTTTTGCGCCCTTCGGCGCAGCAAATCACCGAGCTTTGGGAAGCCGCCTTGGCCACTTATCAAGCTGGCACCCCGAACGGGGCATCCGGGGTTTCCCTGGATAACCTGGTGGCGCTGAATTTCGTCACCCGGCTGCCCGCCACGAAGACCATTGTGCCTGCCGCAATCACGGGTGACGTGGGCACCGTGGTTCCCGATGGGACTTTAGCCACGGATTCCGCCACGGGCAAGGTGTTCTCCGCGCGCGCGAGTGCAACGATTGACATCGGAAACGTGGTTCGGGCCACTATATCGGTGACAACGGTGGCGAATTCCACCGTTTATTCCGTCACGATAAACGGCACCGTTTATGACATCACCTCGGATGGCTCGGCATTGGAGGCGGAAATCGTTGCTGCCCTGGTTGCCGATTTGGCCGCGGCCTCGGCTGTGGCTTCCGTGGTGAACAATGATGACGGCACCTTCACCCTCACTTCTTCGGATGCGGAAACCCCGTTCTCCGTGACTTGCTCAAGCAATTTGGAAATTGAAACCGTTTGGACCCCGCAAGAATATGAGTGCGTGGAGACAGGGGCTATCGCCTGCCCGGCTGGTTCTCTCGACACCATCACGACGCCGGTTTCCGGCCTGTCGGCAATCACCAATCTTGTTGACGGCGCCATTGGTCGCAATGTGGAAAGCGATGCCGCCTTGAGGTTCCGCCGCCTTCAGGCCTTGTCGGCCTTGGGCTCCGGGACTCTGGCATCGATCAGGGCCAAGCTATTGACCGATGTAGAGGGCGTGAGTTCAGTATTCGGCTATGAGAATATCACCGACGCCACCGATGTGGCCGGCCGTCCCCCGCACAGCATTGAGATCGTGGTTGCCGGTGGTGATGATCTGGAAATCGCCAAGGCCATTCATTCAAAACGTGCTGCAGGCGTGGCCACCTATGGCAACGTGAATTCAGGGGCGGGCATCGCCTTCGAAGATGATGAAGGCTTTGATCAAGTCGTGGAGTTCTCCCGGCCGGTCAATCGTTACGCCTGGCTTGACATCGAGTACGAGCTTTACAGCGAGGAAGATTTCCCCACCGATGGTGAGGATCAGATTGCTGCGGCCGTGCTCGCCTTCGGGAATGCCAATTCCCCTATCGGGAAAGACTTCATCTTGCAAAGGTTTATCGGGCCTTGCATGATCCCTGGTGTCGCTTCGGTGACGATTCAGATCGCCATCACTTCGACTTCGGGAGGGTCACCCTCTTACGGGTCTTCGAATATCGCGATAGGGGAAACCGAGGTTCTAGTTTTTGACTCCACAAGGATTTCGGTAGCTGAGGCTTAATGGCAACTCGGGAAGAACTTATTGAAGAGATGGAAGCCGCGATGGATGCCATCGTGGACGCCACCCAAGAGGCGGGCGGTGCCTACATGGCCGCGCGCCTGGTCACGCGCATGGGCGCCTTAGAAACCGAGTTCCCAAACCACCTCACCGATGCCACCGAGGCCCAGGATTATCTCGAAGGAGCGCAGGCCGCCCTCGGGGCTTCCATTGCTGAAATGTTCGAGCCGAACGCATGGCTTGAGGAATTCCTTGGGGCTATCGCTGACGGCATCCTTTTACAATCCGCTGGCCTTGATCCTCACCCGGCCGTCCGGGTGCTATCCGTTTCGAACATCACGCTTTCCGGGCTGCAAACCATTGACGGGATCACCCTTGTGGATGGGGATCGGGTTGGCGTCATTGGGCAATCTGCAGGAGCGGAGAACGGTATTTGGGTTGCCCACTCAGGCGCGTGGACGCGCGCGGGAGACATGGACGCCTCGGGCGAATTGCGGCGGCAGAGCTTCTTTGCCGTCACGGCGGGAACCCTTTATGAAGGGTCTTCCTGGATTTGCACCACGGCTGACCCCATTGTTTTAGGCACCACGGCTACCAATTGGGAGCTATACCAAAGCTCGCTGGTCCTTTCTGCAGGGGCAGGCATCACCCGCACCGGGAATGTCTTCGACGTGGGCGCGGGAACCGGTATCCAGGTCAATGCGGATTCGGTTCAAATTGACCCCGCCTGGGCGGGCCAAGCCGCTATTACCACGGTGGGCACCATAACCACGGGAACGTGGACGGCGAGCGTGGTAGGCCCGGCCTATGGCGGCACAGGCCTTTCCTCCTTTGTTGCCGGAGATTTGATTCAGGCTACCGGGACCACCACCCTTGCCAGGTTCGCCGCAAATGCGACATCATCCCGGCTATTCTTGACCTCGGTTTCTGGCGGGATCTCTTATGAATCCCTCGTCGACGCGGATATCCCTTCGACCTTGGTCAGGACATCGAGAACGATTTCCACCACGACACCCCTAAGTGGGGGTGGGGATTTATCCTCGAATCGAACCCTTTCAATCGGTGGCCTTTCCTCCCTCGGTAGCACAAACCAGATCGTTGGCGTCAATGCTGCCGCTTCTGGGTGGGAGTACAAGAGCCTTGCCGGTGTCAATAACCGAACCACGGTGAATTACTCCCCTGGTTCAATCTCAGTTGATATCGCGTCCAATTACGCCGGCCAGAACACCATCACCACGGTGGGCACCATTGGGACAGGTGTTTGGAATGGAAGCCCTATCACCACCGCCTATGGTGGGACCGGGCTTTCCTCCTTTGCCGTTGGCGACATCCTTTATGGTGCCGGCCTTACCACGATAGCCCTGCTTGCCGGAAACACGAGCACGCAGCGGAGATTCCTTTCCCAGACCGGAAATGGAACCGTGTCGGCTGCACCTTCATGGCAAGCCGTCACCGCTTCTGATTTGCCCGTGGCCAACCTCGCCGGAACCACAAACCAGATCAGCCTTTCCGCTTCTGGAACCGGTGTCCTGATTGGGACATCGATCACTTTAAGCCTGCCTCAAAACATCCATACGGGAGCGACACCCACATTTGCCGGGCTTACCCTGTCAGGGCTTGCCGGGACGGGAACCCGGATCACCACTTCGACCAGCGCGGGTGTCCAAGGAAATGCGACGACCATTGATGGGAATTACACCTTTGCTGGCACCCTAACCCTTTCAAGCCCAAGCATCACCTACACTGCAAACCGGATTTTAGTCACCAATAGTTCGGGCTTGGTCGTCACCGATTCAGACCTCACCTGGGATGCAAGCACCAATGCTCTTGTCATCACCGGCACAACAAGCATCTCATCGACTTTGAGTGTTGCCGGATCGGTGGCTTTCGGGGCTAGCTCGCCAAGCACAGCAATAGGCCTTTTGATTAACAAAACCGATCTGCTTCAAACATCGCAATCGGGCCTAGAATCAACCTGCACTTTCTCGTCCGCCGCAACGACACAAGGAATTGCTGGATATTTCCAGCTAAGAACAGCCGCAGCTTCATTCACAATGGCGAATGGTTATGGCATTCGTATTGTTGATGCTTCAAAAGGAGTAGGTTCAACAATAACTACCCAGTATGGTTTGAAAATCGAAAATCAGACCCAAGGTGGAACCAATTACGCAATCCATACTGGGGCTGGTTTAGTCACTCTAGGTGGTGCTGTATCAATGGGTTCAACGCTTTTAGTGGCTGGTCAAACCACTTTAACCGGCCTCACAATTTCAGGCGGAAGTTCTGGCCAGGGAAATGTCTATAGTTCCTCATCACTTGGTTTCAACATCCAAGCACGCACAGGTAGCTCCTATGATTTCAGCATAACCCGGCCTGGAGGTGCGCCATCCTATTTGCTTCGTGTGCCTACGGGCACGGCGACGATTGAAATTCCGGGAAATCTTTCAGTAGGCGTAACCACCACGCTTGCTGGTTTGACGTCATCTGGCGATATTCTTTTTTCTGCCTCGAGGTCAATCCTTCAAAACACTTCTGATGGGTCCGATAATAGAGTAACCCACATAGGCGGTGGCGGCAACGCATCAAGCTCTCGCGGAGCTTATGCCTCATTCTACGGCAACGAGCACGCGTCAAATGCTGGGCAGCTTATTCTTTCGGCTGGTGCTACCGGGTCAGTCTACCTCAATACAAACGGTGTGACTCGGTACGAAATCACCAGCGGCGGAGCGCATTCGATTACCGGGGCGGCCACCTTCAGCGGGGCATTGTCTGCTGCCTCATTAACACTTTCAAGCACGCCACTTGCCGCGGCTTCAGGTGGAACAGGGAGCGCATCTTATGATGTAGGCGACATCCTTTATGCCAGCGGGACCGCTACACTTTCTCGCCTTGGAATCGGCGTAAATGGAGAGCTTCTAAGGGCCGGTCCAAGCGGGCCAGAATGGAATAGCCCGTCTTATCTTGGTATTGCATCTAGCAACAATTCTGGATCAGCCCACCAGATCGCCGTATTTGGCGGAACCGACTCAATTGCTCCTATAAGCGGGTTTACTCACAACGGAACCACATTTGCCATTGGTTCAAACTTCAGCGTAGTTCAGTCGAGCGGGAACACAACTATAGCCGGATCGATCACGGCGACAAGCACGGCCGCCATCACAGGCTTGGCTACCCTTTCTGGTGGCGCTCTTTTTAACACGAATGCATCCTCTGCTCAAGGGAAGATTTCAAAGGTATCCGGTCTTGGTTTAAGCCTTAGAGGCATTTCAGATTCGATCACGGATTTCAGCATCATGTCGGCCGATAATGGGCTACTGATCGGAAACCCGGCTGGTACAAGGAATTTGAGCCTTGGGCATAGCTCGGGAACGGTTTCGGTAGCCACGGCTTTATCCTTCACGAGCGACATCACCGCTTCGAATGCGGGGTTCTTTTATGACTACTCGGATCGTTCGCTTTCTATAACTGGGAACGGGAGCTTTCAGCCTTATCTCAGGCTTTCCGATGGCACCTATGATGGGCACATAACTATTGGAGATGCCGCAGCCGAGGCTTTGTCTATTTATTCGGAAACCCCTATCTCATTGGCACCGGAAAGCGTCTTCGGGGCAAGGTTCGATTCAGACGGGATTTATTTCGGGCCAACGGAGACAAACCCAACAAGTAGGTTAATGGTCGATGGGTCTTTCTCTGGAAAGACGCTGGCGAGAAATTCTAACGCCACCCTTGGGGAGCAATTATTCATTGAGTTAACCGCGTCTTGCACGCAAACGCTGCCAGCGGCTTCAAGCTGCCCAGGGCGTGCCTATTTCATTTACAGAAATCACGGTGGATCGAATTCCACAATTTCTGCCGGTGGTGGAAACATAGACGCGAATGGTTTAACCGGACAGGCAAGTATTGATCTCACCTATCACGGGGCCTCGATCTTAATCGTCTCGAATGGCTCAAAGTGGATAGGATTTAACTACAACTAAGCTAATAATCATGAAGCACCACACAAGTAAAATTCTTACTATTCAATCACCCTATAAAACGGGCACCATGGAGGAAGCATGTACACTGTAAAACTCGCAAGTGAAGAAGTAATCAAGGATGGGGGCATGAGTGTGACGATCACGCATGAAGCCTTTGCCATCAATACCCGGCATGACGGCGTTGAGTTCCTGAAATACAGGGGCTACCTGGACGCCTCGGAAAAGTTCAAGCCGTTCGGGCCGCCCAAGGTCGATGTGATTTCCTTCGAAGACGCATTTGCAGATGCGGGATTCGCCTCGATGTTTGACCGCCTCCCTACCCTTGCCGCCGCTTCTGAGGCAAGGCGGAAAGCCCTTCGGGAAGAAGCGGAAAAAGAACTCCGCAAGGCCCAAGAGAAGATGGAGAGGGCACGATAATGGGAACCCTTGCCATCAGAAACGAAGACCTTCAGGGAAACGTGTTCGTCAATGGGCTTCGGCATTGCGCGAACGTGAGCAACAATTACCACAAGCGGCGCGAGTTTGGACGGCTTGCCCGCGCCGTGGAGAAGGCGGCACGCGAATCGACCGAGGATCGCGCCGACATGATCCGCGCATTTAAGACGGGAGAGGTCAAGGGGAAACCCGAAGTCGATCCTTCTGCGATGAAGCCCGAAGACGCGATCAAGTGGAAGGAAGAGGATCGGAAATGGTGCGAGGCCACCATCACGGTTGAAAGCGATCTCGTCATTGACGGCAAGATCAAATTCGAACTCCCACAGGTTGAAGCCGATAGGTTTCCCTCCCTCTGCCTCGAATTCATGGACCCCTACATTGAGATCAAAATCAATGACAAGAAGGAAAATGAAGCCTTGAAGGAGCGGATCACCAGCCTTGAAGCTGAAATCGCTTCGATGAAAAGCTCGGAGTAATCCGGGCCGGCCTGCGCCATGGGCTTCCTCACCATGGTGCGGGCCACCAACAATTTCAAACCGGAAATGGGTAGATTGAAATCATGGTAACCCCGGTCCTTTACTCACCTGGAAACGGAGCCGCAGGGCTTGACCTATTCCAGCCCTTGTCCTGGGAGGTGATTTCCGAACCGGGGGAGGCGCGCGTCCAGGTTTCCACCCGTGAGGATTTCAGGGATACCAGCCTCGATTTAATCACGAGCGACCCATCCGTTGACCTTCAGGCTTTGATTCCTACCGAGGGATACGTGCTCACCTGGAATACCACCTTTTGGTGGCGAGTCGCGTACAAAGTCACGGGCGAGGCCTGGGGCCCGTGGTCAACCCCATTCCGATTCACGACTGCGACAAAGGATGTCCAGTTTGACCTGGTTCGCCACCGAGAGGCGGCACAGTCCCTTTTACTTTCCCAATTCTCAGAAGTGGTGGCGCCCAAGTTAAACGCCATCGTAAGGGCTATCGGGAGGCAATGCCAAGACCTTGAAAACGCGCTGGTTGATCTCCTGGTTTCCCGCATGCTACCCTATGCTGCAAAGGCCCAACTGGATATCATCGGAACCCTTGTTGGGGAACCCCGGAATAGCCTTGATGATGATGTCTACAGGGTTGCCATTCAGCTTCGCATTTACCGAAACAATTGTGGCGGTACGCCGGCAGAGATGGCGGCCATCGCGCGTCAATTGAGCGGGGCGGCTGCGGTTCAATACATCGAAATCGGCCCGGCTCAATACAGGCTTGTCCTTGGGATACCTGTTCCCACCGGGCTTTTAGAAACCATGCAGAGCTTATCCCCTGGCGGGGTTCGGCTCTTAGGAATTCACGAGACCTGGCCTTTGGTCCCCATGCGCGTGGGTGATCGAGTGGGCGAGAGTTTATACCACGAGTGAGGCGCCATGTTTCCAATTCTAGGTCCAGACTATATCGAGGCTTCAGGCGAGAGACGCTATAAGAGCACCGACCCGGCTACAGTTGTTTCCGCCGAGGACATGAACCAAGTCATGCTCTCTCTCCATAGGGTGGTCACCGCCGCTGGTTTAACCCTAAATGCCAATAATGCCACTGAAGTTTCGGAAAACTGGATTCAACTCAGGCAGGCTATTCAGCGTATTGGCTGGTCTTTTTTAGACCCGGTTTCCGTCAATATAGCCGAGGATTATGTTTTAAATCCGGCAATAGAATCTTCGTTATACATCTTAAGCGAAGCATCGGCTTTGGGCGAAGTCGGTTTTTACCTAGGCAATGCCGAGACATATTTTAACAATATGTCAGTAGTCTTATATAATAATACGCCGTCTCGAAAATTCGTGATGAATCAAGATGACGACAGCGTGATCGGTTATATAGCGCCAGGAAAGTCGGTAATGTTTGCCGGCCGTAGCGTGTCTGGAAACTTGCGTTGGTATCTCGTGAGTGCAACTGGGGTTACCGAAGAAGTCCAGAGCGTGACCATGGACTCATCGGGGGCTGAAGGAGGCGTTTCCACGTCGGTTCGCATCCAGAAAGACCCAGTTACAAGGCTAACCACTTTAACATTTCCAGCATCAGCGACACTCGCTGCTTTTGTAAATAATTTTGATCATTGTCGAATACTCGATCTTAATGTTAACGCTTCTGAGTCGGTGAATAAAAGAATACTAATCCTCCTTGAGGATGATGCTGGGATTGAGTTAGGCTATTGCATGTTCATCACCATGAATGTCCTCGCCTTCTATAAAGCCGATGGTACCAATTTCACAAATCAACCCGGCGTAACCATTTACTTTCCAACGAGTTTCACGTTTAGGGAGTAGCGAATACCCACGGAATCACAATGAGAAACCTATACCCATAGGCTACATTTAGGTCAAGAGGTAAAAAGTGGGCGAGACTTTTCTTGGATTCCTTGCCGCCTTGGCGGTCTTAATGCTCGGGGTTCTCCTGTACGCCGAGGTCGTGGCGCGCCAGCATGGGCAAGGGATTCTGCGGGCCGTCCGGGCAGCCATGAAGCCAAAGGTGACTATGCAGTATCAGGTCATTCGAGCCAATGGTACCCGCGAGGAAATTAGAGACGCGAGGACCGCAAAGGCTTCTCTTCGCTCGCGTTTAAAAATAGCCCATATCACAATTCTCTTACATTTGAAAAAAATGTTAGACGATTTCTCAAACTACCTGAAAAGGTTAGGAGGTTGATCATGCTCCAATTCCCTCATTCAACTCACGTCCTCCCCAAAGAAATCAACGGGAAAAAGACGCTTGCCGTCAAGCCCAACCCGAAGATTGCCGAGGGCGCAACTGAGCCCAGCTATCAGGTTGTCTTTGAAGACCTGACCAGCCAGGATATCCCTCTCTCACAATTCCCCAAGAAAGAAGGTGCTTAATGCGCTTCTACTCTGAACGCCGTGGCCTCATTGGCCTGTTCATCTCCTTGATCATGCTTGCCGCCATGGCCCTTGAAGGGGTTCCCACTCTCGCGATGGCATCCGGTGGGCGTATAGTGGAGCAAAGCCGGAACGCGAATCCCGTATGGCGGCACATCATTCTGATGGCCAACGTGGTGACGAACGCGGGGCGCGAGTGGGTGATCGATAACCTCGATGCTCAGGTTTCAACCACGGGTGATTATATCGGCTGGGGTACTGGCGCTGGCACTGCTGCGGTTGGAGACACGATCCTCTTCACTGAAGATTCTGGCGGCTCCCCTGCTTATGCGCGCGTAAGCGCAACGCGGTCTAATCCAAGCGCATATGTGCTTCGGTGGGTTGGAACCCTGACGTCAAACGGCACCAAGACGATCACCAATGCTGGCAATTTTACCGCTTCTACCAGCGGCACTTTGATTTGCAAAGGCGATCATACCGGCACGGCCTTGAATGTTGATGATTCGATCCAGTACACGATCGAATTGAGCGTTTCATAATCGATCCTGGCGGCATGTAGGAACGCATGCCGCCTTATTTAAGGAGCGCTAAATGCGTTTTTCCATACTCATTTTATCTCTATTCCCATGCGTTTTATTGGCAAACCCAGAATCATTGCCGCTATTGATGCGCGATCATCTGACATATTTGGGCGCGTTCTCATTGCCAAAAAACACGAACGGGGTCTCCGACTTCGGTTTTGGTGGTGGCTCGATCACGGTTGTGCCCGGCGTGAATGGTGAGACCCATTTAATGGTTGGTGGCCGAGCTCAAACAGGCAGCACATCGGCGCGCGTTTCCATCCCTTCGACTTTTTCCATTACTTCGAATTGGTCCGGCCTTCCCAAGGCAGAATTCCGATCTCAGTTTTACAACGTAGTGGATGGGGATGTTTCCGCATTGGCTGGCATCACAACTTCAGATAAGGGATCGGTTAGTGGGTTGATTTACTACGGCGGGCGCTTGGTTGTATCGGCCACGGAATGGTACGGATGCTCTCAAACCAAGTCTCACGGATTCTCCGGGGTTGACCTCTCTATTGTTGGCGACTTCGCTGGATTTTATCGCGTCCATAGTCAGGCCAATGTAAGGGCGACGAGCGGAAGCATGGCACACGTGCCGCCCGAGTGGGCCGGATTATTCGGCGGGCCTGTTATGTCTGGAACGTGGGCCAAGCCCGTGATTTCCTGCAATTCCCAAGGACCGGCAGCAACCGTGTTCAACCCCAATCACTTGGGTGTGTTGGATTCGATACCGGCAAAGACGGTGCTCTATTACGGCGGCGGAAACGCCCTTTGTGTAGGGGCTTCCTGCCTCGCCCCTGACATCCTGAATTCCCAAAACGACTATTTCAATATGACCACGAAAGCGGCCGGCCTCGCGTTTATAAATGGAACCCGAAGCGTTCTGTTTTTTGGGACCCACGGAACCGGGCCATACTGCTATGGCGACAATGCTGATTGCCCTTCACCAGATCCAGCGAACAATGACAAGGGACCGCACGCTTTCCCCTATCGGTATCAAGTCTGGGCCTATGATGCCGTTGACCTGCTCAAGGTCAAAGACGGGATCTTGCCCGCCCATGGCCCAAAGCCTTATGCGATCTGGACTTTGCCGGAGCTTGATTATATCCGAGGTGTTGGCCATGCGAAAATGATTTGTGCCACTTTCGATCCACAGTCGAGGCGGATTTATATCTCCGTTGGCTACAACGAAGACCCAAGGATAGAGGTTTTCAGCGTTGCTGAAATATCACCGTCAACCCCTTCGACGCCACCAAGCAAGAAAACGATCAACGTAGATCGGTCGATCCACTTCAAAGCCATAGGCGGTTAAAATGAAATCTATTGCAGCCCTTATCCTGTTTTGCCTTTCGGCCATGGCCGCCAACTATAAGGTTGTGCCTCCAACCAATTTGAACCTTGATACCGTTTCTGTTTCCAATGGGGCGCAGTTTCGGGATTCCGTGGCCCTGGTTGATTCCGCGTCTCTCGATACTACGGTGGTCATTTACGGGCTAAACCTGTCTTGGACACCTCCGCAGCCGGTCACGGTTATCGATTACGACACGGTTTTGATTCAGGTTAATGTCCCGGTGGTTGTGAAAGAAACCGTGCTGGTAGTCGATCCTTCATTCCGAAAAACCCAGGTTCACGGGTTCGGGTTTATCTACTCAATTGTTGAAGGCGGCGATACCACCCATGTGATCAGCTTTAACGGCGCAACGAAAACCATTTTACGCCGAGAGTAATATCAAAAATGCTGATTGCTATGCATGTTCAGAATTGAAGGGCCGATGAAATAGAATGGCCAAGTCTCGCCTAATCCCAACTGGCACCAGAGCCCGAAATACGGTTGCCGAGACTGCTGAATTAGCCATGCCCAAAGACGCCAATTCGATCCGGGTATGGCTTCCGAAAACTGCTTGGGCTTCCGGCGATTCCCGAATCAATCTTACCGTTGAGCGGTCTCTTGACGCTGGGAAAACCTGGGAGCGTGCTGGTTTTGTTTCGTTTGGACGGGCCTACCACTACCGAGGGCCGTTGGCCGGGCAGGAGGTTTCAGAACCTTTCGCCGAGTTTGCAAGTCGAAAGCTTGGGGGCCGCGAGGGCGTTTTATACCGCGCACGAGTCGAAACTAAAGGCGCATCCGAGAGATTCGCACTTGATGCCGAATTCAATACCGTTACCTTCGCACCGCAGCACCATTCTGTTTCGATTGAGGATATTGACGGGGCTTACGCGCTTTCTGCTACTTCGGTCTCGACGGGAACAATTACCCCAGCTGGTTCGGATCGTGGAGTCTTGGTTCAATGCGCGAATGACGATGGCTTGCCGAGTACGGTTTCAACCATTTCATATGCTGGTAATGCTTCCTCTTCGGACGCATACAGCTTTGTCCATGACACGTATTTTCGCCAGGAGGGTGCGCACACGTTTTCCGACGTGAGCAGCGCTGGGGTAGGGAACTATACAGTTCTTCTGACCCAATACTCACTCAACGTGTGCGCTATCGCTGTTTCTGGTCTCGACTCTTGGGATACGGCGGTAACGGGAAGCGCTTCGACTGCCTCAAGCGTTTCGGTGAACGTCCCCAATATGGCGACGGGTGATATGATCCTGGCGCGGTGCTACGGATACGCGAACTCCCTAAGCATTCTTTCCGGCGAGACCATCGAGGATTCCGACATCGGGTATGACGGTGGCGGCGATAGCGTTGCAACGATTTCCGAGCAGGGCACCGGCACGGTTACGGTTGGAATGTCGCGCGGATCAACCGAATCATACGGTTTTGGTATTGCAGCGATTCGGGCAATTGCAGCGGCTGGTGGCGGGACGCAGTATGAAATTGGAATTAACCCTTCTATTTCTTTAGCGGCTTCCCTGGCCAATTTCAAAACTTTTGCCCGCTCGATTCCCGCGTCGGCATCTCTGGCAAATTCAACCGGAAAGGCATTGTCGGCAAACAAGGCTATACCCGGATCGATTACTGGCGCGAGCACGATTTCAAAAGTGAGTTCTCGCCTAAAATCGATATCAGCCGAGATAACCCTTACCGCTCTCGTTTCCGTTTCATCCCTTCGGTTGCTTTCGATTTCGGCTTCGATTTCTGTTTCCGCTTCAATTGCGCTTTTATTCGTTCGGCTTATTTCAATTTCGGCTGAGGTGATAACCTCGGCGGCATTTGGCATGCTATCCGCCCATCTGATTTCCATATCGGCGGGTGTATCGGTTGCCGCAGCGATCGCCATTGTCTCCGCTCGCAAATGGCTTATTGATGCAAGTGTCACGGTAGCGGCTTCGATTAGCGCACCAAAAACGATCTTGATTGCGGTATCTGCCGGAATCACCGCAGGTGCCTCCGTTGTGCCTCTGTCCACCGTGCTTTACTATGTGGACATTCTCACCGGAGTTTCTGTTTCCGCATCTCTGGCTAAGGTTTCCTCATTCCTGGTTTTGATCGCAGCTTCGACCACTTTGACTGCTGCGCTCTCGCTCATCGTCTCTCGCCTCAAGGAGATCATCACTGGGGTGACGGTATCGGCCTCGATTGGTGCGCAACGCCTGGCCCTGGTGGCCATCTCCGCAGGGGTTACCCTAGCGGCATCGCTGGCCCTCACGCCCGTGGTGGTGCATTACGTGGCTATTTCAGCGGGCATTACGGCCGTAGCCTCCCTGGCCTTTGTATTGGCCTATGGGAGGGCGATATCCTCTACTATCACGACAAGCGCAGCATTTACCCGGCTGCAAGCGGTTTCCAGGTTTATTTCCGCAACCGCCAACATGGTGCCCGGCATTTCTCTAGGCCTTTCTGTTTCGAGGTTCATCCTGGCTTCGATTGTGGTCTCGCCCTTGATAACTACAAGGAAGACCGTTCTGAGAGGCGTTTCGGCCACGATTTCTTTTCTCTCCACCTTGGTGGCATTGTTTATCCCAAGTGGAGCCCTCCCCCCAAGTCAAACCGGGGTCACCGTTGACGACTTCTTTTTGGATCGAGTTGAAATCGGGGATGCATTTTTAACCCGGCTTGAAATCGAAGGTGGTTTTGAATGATCAAATCAGCATCTATTGGAGAGCTTATAGACGTCCCCATGAGGGCGTCATTTCCGATAGCCTTCAAGACTTCTTGGACGCCAGCCCAGGCGGCAACCCATGAATCGGTTCTGTTTCGGGCCATTGATCCCGATGGCATCCAAACCGCATTTGAAGGTGAAATCGTGGTCACAGGCACCCTTGTTGAAGTCGTTTTACAAGTGACTCCAACCATGCTTTACAAAGCGGGAACATGGGGGATCAGGCCTGAAGTCGCTTTCCCTGATGATGATATCCGAACACCTGATTTCTCTCTAGCTGTCAATGTGGTGGACTGGACAAGTGTGAGGTATTGGAGAAAGTCAACCCTTTACGGGGCTCAATAATGGAAGGTGCGCTTAACCCGGGGATGTTCAATGACCCAAGGATTATTCTCGGATCTCTTATCTCGGGAGCGTTTGGTTTGATCCTCTTCATCTTCGAGATTGCTAAATGGGTGGCCCGAAACTCGGCGGCAAAAAGGGCAGCCGGGGTATTGTTTGGCCTTGACCAAAAGCAGGATAATGGAGCAATGGATTTAAACGCGGCCCTGATCTCCTTCGTCCAGGGTTTCCAAAAGACCGAGCAGCAAAACCGAGAAGAGAGAAGCCAGCAATGGAAGCGGATCGAGGACATGGTGAACGCGATCCGAGAGCAAACCATGGCGAGCAAGGAAACCACCATGGTGATGAAACAAATGCTGGAAGAGTTGAAGCGATTCGATGAAGGCCAAAGGAGATTGACCGAGGCCTTTTGGAAACACATTGAAGGGCATAAGGCGGGGTGAAGATGGAAACGGTTTTGGCATACCTCGGAATACCCAGCGTCAAGGCTGCATTGATTGCTTTCGCTCCTTTCATCGCTATCTATGTCCTTGGCTTATTCCGTGGGAGCACCCCCTATCGCGGGCTTAGGTCGGCCTCTGGCAAGTTCTCTGAGAACCTTGGTTCCCAGGTCTCCCGCCTGGGGAATTCGAAGCTGAAGGGAATCTATGAGCCTATCGAAGACGTCCTGGTTGACTTCTTCCTCTTCATGGCCGAGCAGTTTGCCGTTGGCCTTCGCAAAGACAACCCGGAAAAGATGCTCGACCAAGCCGAGCGCCTTTATGACGTGGGCTCAAAGACAAGGCTCGACGGCATCATCAACAAGATGACAGAAGCAGTTGAAGAGGGCGAGAAGATAAGCGATCCGGTCATGAAAAGAGCCTTGGAATTAGGCCAAGACATGACCAAGGATCGGCTAGGCCAGTAGCGTCTTTTTCAGGAATGCGGCCATGGCGGGATCGGCGAGAAGGATTGACGCCCGCTTTTCCACCCCTTCGCGGATTGACGTTGCCGGGATGGCTTCGACTTGATCCGAAGCCAGGGCTATCATGGTGGCCCAATCCTCGGTCAATGAGGATTCCAGGCCATCCTTGGGCAGGGATTCATGGGCTCTTTGAATCAGGAGCAGGGCCAGTTTGCCGATAGCGTCATCGGCTTCTTTATCGGATATGATGTTCATAGTTGAACCTTTTTCAAGTGTTTAAACCTCGCCAATGCTTGCTCCAAGTTGCAGTAGGCCATTCTTGCTTCAAGGATGTCGCGCCCAGTCTCACCTTGGCGCGACATCACGACACTTTCAATCAGCCACTGCATTTCGATCAGCGCCTTCCCGGAGTTGAGCAGGATAGGAGAGATTGTGTGGGTCGCGAATTCCCATAAGCACTTCTCAAAAATCATTCTCAGGTTCGATTCGATGAATGCTTCCGGAGATTTTGATTCGATGATTTCGCGCTGCCAGATTTGGATTTCGACGTTCACTTCTGCAATAGTCAAGCGAATAGCGGAGGCTTGTTGCGCACGGTTAAGACGTACCTGCAGCGCGTCCGCCCTTGCCGCCTCTCGCCCGATCGCTTTCAGCGCCTTCTCTCGGGCATTGGCAGCCCTGGTGGCGGGGTTTAATCCTTCCCCCTCCCCTTCGTCTTCCCACTTCTCGACGGCAAGCTGCATGACCGCGGATAGCTCGCAATCAAGATCAGAGGCCTTGGATTCGAGGCCGCGGATTTGATTGATCAGGGCCTGCACCTGTGCCGGGCTTGCCTTGTGTCCCAAGGCTTCAATGGATTTGATCTCTTCTTCAGAGATGAAACTGGATTGGCCGGCATCGGGCTTTTGGTCGGGGTATAGATCGGTGATGAACTTTTTGAAGGCTGGAATATCAGACTCATGAATACAAGTCTGTGAATGGAATCCATCCTCATCAACGATTAGGAGTAGGCCATTAAAAGGGGTTCCGTCAACGATAGGGCCTGCTTTTATAACAGAACACCCCGAATTGTCTAAAACGATTTCATTACTCATGTTCTTCCTGCTCCTTGCCACAGGTAATCCCAGGTTTCGATTCCAGACATGCCGGGCAATTGGGCCGTCATGTTTGCCTTGATTTCTTCCTCGGTTGCGCTTTTATGCTCTTCACAAAGCACAACCTTATTGAGGCCCATGGTTCCACAGAACTGAGGGTTTCGCTGGATCTTGTTGCAGACGGCGCAGATTTTCACTCGGTCACCTTCTTTACCATGTGGAGATTTTTGGATGAGATGTCCCAATAGTCGATCAGGTAGCCGTCTTCATGGAAGAAATGCACCTCGATACCTCTATCAGAGACGCCTTTAATCTTGGCTCTGGCGTATTTCGAGCAGTCGCGTTTCTGATTTGGAAGGAGATCTTCAGCGTTCGTGGTGAACCATTCCTCCGACACTCGGACTTCATCCCCGGGTTGAAAATTGGTGGCGCAATCGGCGGTAACGGAGCCTTTCAACTCTGGCGGCTGGCCTGGGAATAGCCTGGCGGTCATCTCCCTTTCCTGGGCCTCGCGAACCCTCACTTCTTCTTTCACGGCTTTGATGTCGTTGCGGAGTTCGATCAGGCGGCGAAGGTCTTTTGCGCGCGCCTCTAAGGCCTCAGCCTCAACGATCTCGGGATTGGATCTATAGTTCGGATCACGAACAATGTATGTGGAGTCTTCGTCATCACCCTCCCACATACCACTGTAAAGCCATACCCCTTCGGGGCTTGATTTCAAGCCTTCAAAAGTGCCGCTCTGTTTTATGGCCCTCATAAACCCCTCGGGAATTATGGGGCGGTTGCCTTTAAACTGGATAGGCGCGTTGCGGAGATCGACTGCTCTTTTCATTGCAACTATTCCTCTTCACCGTGCTGGTGGGTTATGATTTCTGCTTTGGCTTCGGGCCAGGCATCTTGAGCCCGCTTAAGCTCATACTGCGCATCATGCGTCTCGATGTAGTGGGTTTTATTCCTCTTGCTATCAAGCCATTCGTGGCCGTCCCAATGGTGGCCTGCTGCGCCAGATTCGTGGCCTACAATGCCACCCTTGGCCTCAATGGTATAAGTGGTTGCGTGCATGGTCTTCTTTCCTTACGGTTGTGTGGTGGGTTTCTCTCGCTCCTGGATCGCTGAAGGCTCTCCGCGCAAACGCCATAGCTGGTCAACATCATAGTGAGGGTCAAAAATCGAGCGGCCAAGGTACAGGAATCGCTCTCTAGCCTCATGCTCCTCGGCAGTCAAAACCGCTTTGAAGGCGGTTTGAACCACTTCGCTTGGCGTCATGTGCGGCGACAAAAACCACTTTCGCGATGACCAATCCATCGGCTTTCCGTCAACATTACAGCACCCGTTGACCCTGATTTGAAGAAAGGCTCTGTCACCGTCCTGGCCAATTTTGAAAAACCAGCCTCTGTAATGAATACGAGAAATCACAGCTTCAAATTGTTCGATATTCATAAAACTCGCCTCTCTCCGTGTTTAGGTGGGGGCGCGGTTCGTTGGTTGCTCAATAACCTTGCCGCACGTTTCCGAGGGGCGCTCCACCCCTCCCCCGTTTCCCCGTGTTTAGGTGGTGGCCCCGCGAATGGGGGGATACTTTTTTGATCATCGCAATATCAACCGTCGATCACCCAATCAGGGACGTCGCCATAGCTGCCATCAGGATTGATGGCCCAATATTCGCCATCATCCTCGATATACACGACCTCATTGCGATCAGCAGCAGCGCTCTTCGCGATTTTCACCGCCTCGTCACACACAGCGCGACCCTGTAGGCCCTGGGTGATATAGTCTCCGTTGATGTTGATTAGGGTGGCCATTTTTCTCTCCGCGTTCGCCCGGCTGGCTCGCCGTTGCTTATGGATAAATAATACTATCACCCACCTACAAGGTCAACGCATTTCTGCAAGTTTTTTTATCCGTACCCACAAAAAGTCCGCCCCCCGGATTAACCCAGACCGAACCGCGAAATTACCCTGATTTACGCAATTCCACTTTTCCTAAAAATCGCTTGATTTATGCGCATTGTGTGCGCATACTTTCGGCATGACCAAAAGGAAGCGAAAAGCCTTGAATTTGTCCGTAGACGCCAAAGCTGCTGAGACCGCCGCCGAATGGGCCCGCAAAGAGGGGTTATCCCTGAGCCAATGGACGGAGCGGGCTTGGCGCCGACACGCCGCCGCAGCGGCAAGGACGAAGGGTGGCAAGGCCATCTCATCCGTGGTGACTAGCGAGGATGGATCAACCATGGGCCTTTTTGTTGGACATTGAGAAATGACGTTGTCAACTTTCAAGCGCTGCATTATGTTTTCGCCGGGAGTCCAAACCTGGCCCGGAGAGCTTTTGCTTCCGGGCCCTTTTATTTTCCCCTCAAATTTCATCGCTCGGCAATCCGTTCAATGGGTATATTACCCCATGTCGGCATTCTTTTTGTCGATCGCGCCAAGCCCCATGATGGGGTCGGCTGCGGCATCGGGCTTGGACTCCTGGATGCAACCCACGCCATTCCCTGCTACGGCAGGCCATTCCTCCCGCCACCTGGCGCGTAAGCCAGGATCGCCATCAAGCCACGGCAATTGCACACCTTGGCCTATGGCGCGGGCGACGACGGCCCGGAAATCGGTCTGTAGCCTCACGCGCGCTGGCGTGAGCCGTAAGCCTGCACATGGCCCCTGGGATGGCGAAGGCCTGAAATGGGTAACCTCGATAAGCAGTAACCCCATGGTGAAACACGTGGGGGCACAGTCTGGACCGACAATACCGAGTCCAGACGCCGACTCCCGTAGCGCGGTGCATCGTGCTATCGGTTTCGGAGGGGCAATTGGCCTCCGGCGATCTACCGATGCAACGGGAGACAGGGAGAAATCTTGTCTTCTGCGGAAAGATCCGGAATACAGGGGCTTAGGCCCCCATTCTAAGCACAATCAAAACCGGGTCGAATCGAAAGGGGTTTGTGATGGCAGAAGAAAACAAGAGACCAAGGGCGGCAAGGGAAGAAGCGCTGTTCCAAGCCGTGTGGGTTCTCAATGAGGCCCTTACCCTGGAACCTGAAACCGTCAAAGAGATCATGAAAATTCGTATCCCCTGCGGCGAGGGATTCCGAAACCATGAGTCCATCCTTGTTCGCGCGAACCCTGGCGGCACCGTCAGCGTTGGCGTGCTCGGCCTGATCAATGGCTTGTTTGGCCCTCAATGGCCGCGAATTGCTGCCGAGTATAACGGCGAAAATGAACTAGCTGGATTTTCTTTGATCACCGAGAAAAATAAGACTTGGCACTGAACTAATCGAATAGTATTATTCTACCCATGCAAAACGAAGCGACTGCCTACCTGAACCCCGAATCTTTGAAGGTGATCCGCTACGGATTGATTGTCTTCATTGTTTTCGGCCTTGCCGCCCTTTCCGTCCTGATGATCTCGCTTGAAGCCAAAGAGGCGAAACGCCGCTTCGATGAAAAAGAAACCTGGGACGACGAAAAGCTCTGGTGAGATCATGCGAGCGCTTCTGATTCTAACCCTACTCGCTCTTGCCTTTTTCCTCGGCAAGTATGCTGAAAAATGGACCCGAATGAAGGGCCACGATTAAATGCTCTGCCACCATCTCGCGCCAACACTTTGATGAAAATTCATTTTGCTGGAAGGGACGCGAGAACCGGTAAATGCCGGGGTGGTGGAGCAGAAAAACAAGGCTGCGTAGCTCAGTGGATAGCAGCATCGGGTTTCTAACCCGTTGGTCCCAGGTTCGAATCCTGGCGCAGTCAAAATTAAGGGATGACCATGGAAAATGAATCTCAAGGCGGCATGGATTTAACCATCCCGATCACTATCAAAGAACTCATTGCTGCAAGGGCTTCAATTATTGAGGCTTGGCATGATTGCAATCGCGCCATTGATTCCATTGATGCTGCGTTTGCGAGAATCCACGACAAGGATTTCTCATTCTTGGATGACAGCCGCAGCAATCGCTTCGATGATCGGCAGGATAGAATTGATATCAAAAAGAAAACCGAGGCCCTTGATTACTCCCTTTACGTCTTCGCCCTCGGAAAGCTGAACATCACCAATGCAATGACCGACTCCGCGCGGGATGAATACTTGGCCAAGATCAAAGAGAAGAAAACCGTATTCGATGAAAAGCAGTTGATTGGATTGGCCCAAAATGCGAACCGTATTTTCCAAGACTCATCCTTGAATACAGTTAGGCAAGTCTTTCGCCAATTGATCGGGGTCCGGTACAAGGCCCCGGAATCATCACGCCTTGAGTCGAAGAAAGACAACCTTCAAAAGGTTGAGAAGTGTTTTCGAGTTGGGTATTCTGATTTGGGAATTGATCGCTACAACCAAACCATTGATCAGGTTTCGCGTGGGTATAGCAACTTCACTGGCTTTCGATTCAATGACTTGCTAACCGCTTGTCGCCTGATTGAAGGTGAGGGCTTCACGGATTACTCGAACAATATCTATTCCTTTTGCAAAGCCGCTCCGAAGTATTGCAAGTGGATTGATACCGGTTATTTCATCGCCACCGCCTATAAAAATGGAAACGTGAAAGTTACCTGGAATGAGGATAAGATCCACGTCCTTGAGCGCCTAAACGCGATCGGTTCGGGCCGAGAAAATGCGATGCCTGACACCATGCGCAAGCGATATAAGGCCGAGCACTTTGAAGGCGGTGGCTTGCCCAAGGCTGAGACCTTTTTCAAGGTCACTGATGATATGGAACCCATCAGTGACAAGGATTTCGCCTTTTTCCCAACAAGACCAAGCGTCGTTGATCTTATGATCGAGCTTGCGGAGCTACCAGATCAAAGCCAGGGAGGCGGCATACCCGCATTTGCGATACTCGATCCAGAAGCCGGAGAAGGAGCCATTCTCGAAAGAATACCATGGCCGCATATTGCGATGGGTGTAGAATTCAACCATCATCGAGCCGAAATACTCAAAACAAAATTCAAGAATAGGATCTGGGAGGCTGACTTTCTCAAATGGGAGAGCCCAAATATGTATCAGCGTGTGATCATGAATCCACCTTTCAATGACCGCATTGAGGCTGTTCATACCGTCAAAGCATTCTCCCATCTTCTACCCGGTGGGATTCTTGTCGGCATCCTGCCTGAAGGATGGTTCACCAGAAACGATACCAAGGCCGTAGTGATGAGGGAATTCTTGGACCGGCACCAGCACCGCCCACCAGAAAAATTGCCGCCCGGAACCTTTGCCAAAACCCAGGTGGCCACTCGAATCATTGTCCTGAAAAAGCCAGAATAAAATGAGCAGCGACTTCGACATTTACGGGACCGTAGACGACGATGGCAAGTTTACTCCCAAAGATGCCGGCTATTTCAAAATGGTTTTCAAGGCCTTTCGCGGCCAAGAGATCGTAATCAATGTCAAGAAGTGGTTTGAAAAAAGATCACAGAAGCAGAACCGCTATTACTGGGGTGTCGTGGTTGCCGCTGTGGCCGACTTCATAGGCGAGGACGATCATGATGCCATCCACGATTTGCTCAAGCGGAAATTCAATGGAAGGATCATTGTAGGCTCAAACGGTGAAGAGGAATTGATAGGCCTTTCGACCACGAAGATGAACCGTAAGGAGTTCACGGATTACATCGACAGAATCCAAAGATGGGCGGTAACATTTTGTGGCGGCCTCTATATTCGAAACCCAAATGAAGATGAGTTGCCGAAGGTAAAAGAAGCGGCTTGAATTCTGCTCCGAACCATAGTATTATTCTTGAGAGGTAAAACATGCGAATCATGGCAATCATCCGCGCCACCTTCGACTCAAGAACGATGGAATTTCAGCGCAAAATCGAAATACTCAAGAGGCAGAATGGAAGACAAAAGTTTCATTCTGGCTGGTGGGACGGGGCTATCGCATACGCCAAGGGAGGCTCGCCAGATCCCTTTACCGGCCCAGCATCGGTTTATTCGTCTGGCTACTTGAGGGGATACCATGCCCGCCGCATTGGCGCTTTCACTTCGAGCAGCGAAAATGAATGGAAAAAGTTTCTCTCGGATGTTCGCAGTCATCCACAAATCAACGAACTGCGAGACAGGAAGTAAAAATGGAAACCAAAGAAAACGTGCCGCACACCGAAGAGGCCCCCAAGGTCGCCAAGCCTTTCGCATCGCGCGCGCAACATGCGAAGTGGGTTGAACTCTTGGAACAAGGCAAGGTCACCCAAGAGAGCTTTGACGCTAAGATGGGTGTCACCGATTTTTCCTCCCTTCCCGAGCGGGTGAGCCGCACTTGATCCGGGTCTTGACTCAAGGCGATTCCGAGAGGCGCGGTGAGTTTGTTTGCCAGGACTGTGGCCGGATTCGATTTGATGGGTCCGGCACAATGAGGAAACGCTGCCACGCCTGTCATTCCTTGCGCAAGCTCATGACCGGAGGGATCAAGGTGAGCCAAGCGCGCATGTCGCATTTCAGGGAACAAACCATTGCAAAGGCGTATTCCATCTTTCGCCAAGAGCGAGAAAGAATGAGGAACAATTGAAACCCGTGATCCCAAGAATGGCCGAGCCCGGGCCAGAGTTTACCCCCAGGCGGTGTTCGTGTGGAGCCATTATCCAAGCGAGATCGAAAACCGGGATATGCCAGATTTGCACCCCGTTCCACCGCATTCCGAAAGATGTCCCAATCGTGACCCACGATGAAATGCGGAAGGCGAGGAAGGATTGGGAGGCGAAGGCCTGGCATCGGTATTTGATCGCGAAAGCGAGCAAGAGACGCAAGGAATACGAATACCCTCGATACGAAACCGCGGCATGAAACTTGTCCCTGGTTTAAACCTTGAATGCGTGGGCGAGGCCCGGTGGCACGCCAAGGACAAGTTTTTCACCATGCCCTTGAAATCAAAAGGTGTCACCCAGGCTTATAGCCTTTGGGGAACCACCTGGATTGGGATCAAGATCAATGGCATCCGCGGGCCCGTTCGTGATGGCTTATTCGGTATCGGGAAAGAGGGGTCCGAGATCCCTCCCACCTGGAAGTACCTTGGTAGAAAAAAGGAGTGACTATGGGATTTAGACCCAAGAATTTTGCCTTGGAAGAATTGGTGCCAAAAGCGACCCTCGTTGATCTTGAGGAAGCCGCCTGGGATCTCCTGGATGAAAACGCGCTTAAGGCGCTGCAAGCGATCCGCGAATTGATAGGCCCTTGCGAAGTGAACACCTGGCACAAGGGCGGCCCGTTCCAGTTCCGCGGCTGGCGGCCCAAGGATTGCCCAGTGGGTGCCCCTGGCAGCATGCACAAGCTCGGCTGCGCATTTGATATCTCCCCGAAGAAAATGACCGCAGAAGAGGCGAGAAAGTTGATTCTGGAAAATGCAGGCAAGGGGGATTTGGGCTTTATCCGCAGGCTCGAACGCAAGGTAAATTGGGTCCATTTCGATACGAAATTAACGGAATTTGATCCATAGGATTTTTCTCGTCAAGAAGTCTTGACATTTGATCCCGCCTGGCGGCATGATGTAATCCGCGAGGCAACCATGACAAACGAAAAGCTAAAAGCAGCTTGGGCGGCGACTCCCAGGCTTTCCGGCACCAGCGTATTCCTTGAATCCCTTGATCCCAAGGCCCTCGCCGGCCTCATCCTCATCTTAGCCGATGATGATATCCCGGCAGCCCTTGACTACGCCCATGGGGAGGCCCTTTCGGGATCACGGGCTCCATGGATGCCCGCGGCAAGACTTATTGCAAAATGCCTTGACTGATTTGATCGGTTAGTATATTTTTTATCCACCCTTGAAAGGAGGTCAAGTGTCTTCGGATTTAGGACCAGCCCTCGCCGCCAAATCTGCCGCTGATAGGCTGACGGCATTGAAGCTGGCCAATTGGGAGTATGGTAAAGGCCTGACCAACGAGATGATCGCTTACTTCCTTGGCACCTCAAGAGTTGCCACGGTTGCCGAGTGGTGCTCTGGTAGGCGCTTACCGTCTCCCCAGTATGTCAAAATCATTAACACCTTTTTAGACCAGGCGAAAAACAAGGCTTGGCTTGAGAAGAAAATCACCTCATACAGAAAGCAGTTCAGTCCATGACAACGACAATACCGAGCAAGGAACTCACGCCAGAACTCCTTGCCGAAATCCAGAAAAAGGGTTCCGCATTTTTGGACCAAGCGGCATCCTTCATGGAAATTTCTGGCATCGAAGACTTCAACGCGGCCGGACCCGTGATCACCGGCTTGAAGAAATGCGAGACGGACATCGAAAACATGATCGATGCGCACTTCAAACCGCGACTCGACGCCTTGAAATTCGCTGCCGACCAGACGCGCAAGGACCGGGACGAAAGCAAGGCGGTCCGGGTGAAGCCCTTGGTGGACGCCCGCAAAGGCCTGATGGACATGGCCGATAAATTCCAGCGTGAAGAAACGGCGCGCCGGAATGCAGCCGCCCAGAAGTTGCGCCAGCGCATGAACGCCCTAGCCTTGGTGATGGATCGCACCCCCATGAATGAAGTCGAGGTGATGAGCGATGCCGATTTCGATTCCCACCTGGAAGCCGCTCGGGTGAAATACCAGGAATTCCAGCGGCAACGTGAAGAAGAAGCCGCCTTGGCTGCGGCCCAAAACCGCGTCCCGGAACTCCCGCCCGAACCGGAGCCCGAGCCGCTTGAGGTTTACATCCCAACCGCCCCTGCGGTTCAAATGAAAGGGGTGTCTTCGCGCGCGAATTGGAAATGGCGTCCGGCCGGGAGCAATCCTGACGGGTCGATTTCCGGGCCTGCCCGCTTGACCGCTCTCAAGGCTTTGGCCGAAGCGGCGATCAAGGAGCCCCATTTGCTCGAACTCCTGGACTTCAACGATAAGGCTCTGGCGGCCTTGGCCAAGAGCGCGGGCCCTGCAGGCATGCCTCGCCCCGGGATCGAATTCTACAACGCCCCCGTTACCTCGGTTCGGGGGGCGTAATGGAAACCCAAATTGAACAATCATCGATCCGGTTCTCGGATAACTTCCCCACCTTTGCCACCGCATTTGTGAAGGCCCAGGCTGAATTCAAGGAAGCCGAGCTCGACTCCAAGAACCCGTTTTACAAGAGCCGATACGCTTCCATGAGCGCAATCGTGAAGGCGTGCCGGGAATCCTTGGCAAAGCACGGCCTCGGGTTTGTCCAAATCCCCTTCAATACAGGAGACTCCTTCGGCAAGGTTGGCGTGCGCACCCGTATTTTCCACGAGAGCGGGGCATGGATGGAAGCTGATTTGATCCTGCCCGTCAAGGAAGAAACCGTCGAGAAGACGGGCCAGAAGGGCCAGGCCGATTTCCAAAAGCTGAAGGCGATCACCCCTCAAACCATCGTGGGCGCCGTCACGTTTGCCTGCCGCATCGTGCTGCAGAAGGTCTTGGGCATCGCCTCTGAAGGTGATGACGATGATGGAAATGACGCCTCTGGCAAAACCCTTGGCTCGGGTGAATTCGTGGGAACCATCACCGAAATCAAGGAAGAGACGAAGAATAGCGCGAGGACGGGACGGGATTACACCCGCTATGTCGTCGTGATCAAGGATGCGGGCGAATGCTATACCATGGACCGCGGGCTCGCTAATCACGCGCGCGGCTTCATCGATAAGGAAGCCACAATAGTGACCAAGGAAAACGCCCAATACAAGTCCATCGACTTGGTTGACGTGATCCCATTGGTGGCGCAATCACCGGCAACCATGACCCCGCCTCCCCAAGCCCAGAACGAACCCGCCCCCGAAGAAGAAGTGACCAAGAAAGAAGAAGCGGTTTTCAAGGCCTCCGTGGTCGATAAAAGCGCGAAGACGGTGGGCGATAAAACCAATTACGGGGTCAAGCTCGACAATGGCAAGTGGGTGCTCATCCGCACCAAAGAGCAATACGAGGCCATGGCCAAGCTCGAGGGCTCGGGCTTCATCATCGAAGTCAAGTCTGAGGTGACCAAGGTCAATGGCGTGGACAAGTACCACGTGATCTCCTTCCGTGAAATCCCCCCGGGTGAATCGTGAGGACTCGCTTCGATGCCGCCACCCATTCCTACTTCCTGGATGGGCGGAATCTGGTTTCGAACACGGAAGTCTTGAAGGGTGTAGGCTTGATCGATACCCGCTTTTATACCGACGACGGCCGCGACAGGGGAACCCTTGTCCATGACCTCATCGAAAGGGAAGAGGCGGGGGTAGAGCACGAGCTTGGCACCATGCCCTTGGAAATCTCGGCGAGGATCAGGGCTTACCGCAGATTCAAGGCGGACATGGGCTACCGCGCAGAGGTGGTGGAAGCCCCTATTTGCCATGCCACGCATGGTGTCGCGACGAAACCGGATAGCATCGGCCGACTGGCAAACGGGAAGCGGATTTTATTCGAGGTCAAGACGGGAGCCAAGACGAAGTGGCATGATTTACAAACAGCTTGCCAGGAGATATGCGTCTCTGATTCTGTGCGTGCGCGTGACCTCGTCTTCAACCCGCAAATCACTTTCCCGATCCCGAGGTATGGCCTTTACCTTGCCGAAACCGGGAGATATCGACTTGAGCCCCACAATGGCCCAGGTGACCACGCCGCCTTTCTTGGTGCCCTAGCCCTTTACAAGTGGCTCAAGGCCGAAGGATTGGAGGCAAAGTCTGTGTTCAAAGGCAGCCAATTTGACCTGACCCAGATGCCGGATAAAATTCGGCCCGAGGTTTCCCGGTTCAACATCTGGCTTTTCGGAAATCACATCACCATCAAATAGGATTGAGCAATGGGAAGAAAAGCAAAAACTGAAAACCCTCCGGCACCCGCACCGGATATCGAACCCGTGATCCCCCCGAATGCAACGGAGGTGGTTTCCACGGTTGAGCCCCCGGTGGATAAGGAACCCGGGAAGTACACGAAAATCCAACCCGGGGAAAAGACCTTTTTCCAAATCCTGAAGGAGCCCTTGAGCGAGTCGGATCGCTTGGACATCCTGGATGACATCGATGACTTGAGCCGGCAGCGCGACGAGATCGAAATCCGCTTGAAGCAAATCTCGACGGCCTTGAAGGGTGAGATTGCCGAGAAGGAAGAAAAGATCGCAAACTTGATCGCGCTGAAGCGCCAGGGCGAGCGTGAGCACAACGTGGAAGTTTGCAAGCGCATCGACTACGAAAATGGAACCGTGACGGTCTTCCGTGTGGATAATGGCCTCATCTTGGAAAAGCGCGGGCTCTCCCCCGATGAATCCCAAACCAAGTTGAACCTTGATTCCACGCTGACCCCGGGCGCCAGCTTTGATGACATCACGAATGCCATCCTGGAATTGCAAGGCGTGGTGGAAGTCGCCATCTTCCACAACCCCACGGACTCCACCGATGACGAGGGCATCCCCCCGCACCACATCCGCGTCGTCGTTGACGGCGGTGAGGCGGCCGAGATTTGTCGCGCCATCGTGGAGACCCGCCCGGGAATCCTGACGAACGGGAATCACCAGGAGGTCATTGACGACCACATGGTTTATTTCTCCCGTCCGGTTGCCGGTTTCAATTGCAACGGCAGCCCGATAAACGAGGATGTTTTCTCGGATTAAAAAGGGACCGCTGGCAGAAATGCCAGCGGTTATAAACCATGATCAAGTTTCTTAATTGGCTTTGCACCAAGTTATTGGTTCGCGAAATCAGGGGCATGGATGGCTCCCTGTATTTATCCCGAGCCAGGATTTACGGATGGATGCCGGATCGACCCGGGAATTACCCGTTCTCGATCTACTTACATCACTTCCACCGGCCCGACCAAGACAGGGCCTTGCATAATCACCCATGGCGGTGGTCCTTCTCCTTTGTCTTGGCTGGCGGGTATTATGAGCACCGCTTAGTTAATGGCGTCGAGACCAGGAGAAAGGTGAAGCCGTTCACCTTTAATTTCCTTGGGGTGAATTCATTCCATCGAGTCGATGCACTTTGCGGGAAAGAGACGTGGACCTTATTCGTGGCCGGGCCCAAGTTCAAGTCTTGGGGCTTTTTGGACAAGGAGCGCGGCTTTGTGGAATGGCGGGAGTGGCTTAAGGTGCCCAATGTCTAAGAAGCTACTCAAGCACCTGGACGTGGGCGCCTATGACCTCGTTGCCGACTTGGTGAAGGCTTACAAGGTCGAGCACACCCCATACGCCCAGAAGGCCCTTAAAAGGCTTTTGCCGTACAAGCTGCGCGCCGAGGCGAAAGCGGGCCGCCCAAAGAAGGTGAAGTCAAACCAGCAGAGAGAATCCTTGGCGATGCGAAAAGCTGACGAGGCTTTCTCGGATTACATCCGCACCAGGGACACAAGCCCGGCAGGGGAAACCAGGATTGGGAATTGCGTCACCTGTGGCAAGGTGAAAGAGTTTGGTGGCCCAAGGGGGCTTCAATGCGGGCATTGGATTCGCCGCGGGGTGATGGCCGCCCGCTACTTGACGATCAACGCCCATGCCCAATGCCAGTATTGCAACCACCCCAGCTATGGTGCCGGCGAGGAAGAGAAGCACGCCGCGCGCGTGTACGAGCTTCACGGGAAAGAAGCTGTGGATCAATTACTGGCCCTCAAGGAAGCCGCGGAAAAAGGCAACGACATCCGATACACGGAAAAAGACTTCAAAGAAATTCAGAAGCGTTTTGAAAACGAGACACAAAAACTCTTAAGGGTGGGACGATGACAAAGGCGAGCAGAAATAATCGGGGATCATCCAAGGAAACCGCGTCCGGCGATTGGAGAACGCCTCCGGCAATTTTTAAGGCCTTCTCGATGAGGTACGGGATTCGATATGCCTTGGATGCAGCCGCCACCCGCGAGAACAGCCTTTGCTTCGCCTGCATCACCAAGGAGATCGACACCCTTTCCCTACGGCTGGATCAAATCCACGCCCGGTTTCTCCAAGGGGTGGCCGCCACAGAAGCGTACGCCCCGAAGCCCTGGAACCACGTTCACGGAATCTGGACCAACCCGGATTACAACAGCACCAAAGACCTTTTGAAGTGGATGGATCTCGCCATCGCCTACACCACGACTTACCAAGTGCCCTGGACCTTCTTGGTGCCGGCCTCCCGCTCGGAACAGGATTGGTATCACAGAGCCATTGAAGGCGATCCCAGCTTCGGAAAGGTGAAGGGAAGGATTCGGTTCAACCGCCCTGACGGAACCCCAGGGGATAGCCCGAACCATCCTTCCGAGTTCATCACCTTCGCCCCGCCTCCCGCCATGAAAAAGATTTTCTCGGTAGCGCAGCCGTGACCCCGGAAGAGAGATTGATCCGCTTCATCATCAAAGCCGCCTTGAAATACAGGCGAGCGAGTAGGGATGATAGCAAGCCAGAAACGGATCGTGAACGGTATCGCCTCGTTTACGCCTCCCTGAAGAAAAGTTTGGCGATGAAAAGGAAAGCATGACCATGTTTGATTTATTCGTTCACAACCTCCATTACCGGGCAACGGAACCAGGCTTGAGAGATCACCTGGAATCCACGGGGATCAAGGTCGAGAAGATCAAGATTCCTGTGGATCGTGAGACTGGCCAATCAAGGGGATTCGGCTTCGTCTCCGTGGCCTCCGAGAAGGAGGGCAAGAAGATGATCCAAGCCATGAATAGCACCGACTTCATGGGCAGGGAGATCAGGATCGATGTCGCGCGCCCCCGTGCAAACACCCAGCATTCCCGCGTTTAAATGCCCTCAATGCGGCGCCCCTGCCGAGCGCGCCGACTTGAATTCAAAGGTGATCGGTGAAGAAAACAAGGTGATCTCGTATAAGCTGGTTTGCGTAAGGGGCCACAAATGGAAGACGAAAAGGGTATAACCTCGGAAACAATTCGGGCCGCCATTGCTGCCTGGATGAGATTCGATCGGCAATGCCCTATTGTCTCCTTTGAGCGTGGCCCCGTTTCCGGCCTCCCTGATATCGTGGCTGTCACGAGCAGCCGGTTATTATGGGAGGTGGAAATCAAAACCAGCATTTCAGATTTGCGTGCCGATTTTCAAAAGGACAAGTGGCGTCTGAGAAAGCACGGGTATCGAGTCCCGCATTATTTCACCTTCGCTTTTCACCCCAGCATTTTGGCCAAGGCCGAAGAGATTTTGAAAACGGAAATGCCATCGGCTGGAATCCTCACCCTTTTTGACGGGTACCGCCCCCACCCGATAACCGGCCTCCCATGCGTCCGAGTTGTCAAGGCTTCGAGGCGGAATAAAGAGGGGGTCCGGGTATCCCCTCGTGATTTGGTCGAAATGGTGAGGGGGCAGAGCGCCACCTTGATCAGCCTCGCTTGTAAGGCTGCAAAAAAAAGCCATAAATAGCCTTGATCTTTGGGTGGTGAGATAGTATTATTTGTTCATCAGCACGGCAGACCAGCCGGGCGAAACACGGAGAGACGAAAATGAGCAACCAAATCACTTTCCGTAAATGGCACAACGAAACCGAACTTCAAGGTGTTGTTTTTTGGATTACTCCAAGCGAGTTTGAGAAATACGGTATTGAAAAAAAAGATTGCAAAATTTGGCGCGGTATAATGACCCCTGTTGCAAGAGCAACCGAAAAGCCTTTCGAGGCGTATTTGACCGTAACCCGCCATGTCGCTTGGAAAAAAACCGCGAAACCTCATAAGTGTAGCGCAAAATGTCGTAGCGCAAAGGGTCATGATTGCCAGTGTGAGTGTGGCGGCAAGAATCACGGGGCCAATTAAAACGCGGATTTGCTTTACAGTATAGCCCACCCACCACCAAAGGAAAAACAAATGAACATCAAGATCATAATCACCGCAGTAATCATTGCCGCCCTGGTTGCCTGCTCTCCTGAATCCATGGTTTCCGAGGCCATGACCCCGGATGAGTGCAAGATCGAACGCGCCCAGCGTGTCGTCACCCTTTCCATTGGTGCCCCTGGTGATACCGTTCCGGCAGCAACCACCTACCTGGTCACCATGCAGGACGGGAGGGAGTTTGAGATTTCCGAGGCCGAGGCATTGGACGCCTGGGCCGATCCCGTGGCGGCATGCCGAGAGTTCGGGGGCCGGGAATGAAGCACATCAAGCGATTCATTTGCCGGATGTTTGGCCACCATTGGCGGACCACCTATCGGCTTGAGCAACCCGTGGAATGCCAAAGGTGCAAGGATGATTCCGCCTTCCCCGGGGTGTACAAGTGGTGATCGAATTCTTGTCCCGCGAAGAGTGGGAGAAACGCATATCCGCAATTATGCCGGCCTACCTGCCCGTTGTTTCTCCGTCAGCAAAGGCCGTTGCGGCTATTGTGGATTCCATCATGGCAATTCAGAAGGAAGCCCAGGCTGCGCACAAAAAAAGGACCAGCCCATTAAGCGGACTGCAAATCAAGACCTACACCCTGAAAAGGGCGAATCGATCCGAATCCGGAGCCTACTGGGATGAGATCACCCTATCCAGTTATGAGCAAATGGAAGGGTCTTATAAATGGGCCATAAAGATGGGCCTCCATGTGCTCAATAAATTTGGCCAATGGGAATACGAGCCGATCCCTTCAAGCCGTGACGAGGCGTATTTTGAAAGGTGCCGATATTCGACACCTGAAGAGGCTTTGTTTGTCTTTCGCAGAATCATGGACGGTATTACATGAACCGAATCGTAGTCACTTCTACTGGCGTATTCATTTGGGCTTTAGTGGTTGGGATCGGCGCGGTGATCCTTTCGCAATGCCACCACCTCACCCCCCGCGAGCAAACCATCTTCGAGGCCCCGTACACCGTGGACACCTCGGAGATCGTCATCGACACCTGCACCCCCATACCACAATGCGTGGACCCTGAGCCAGGGCCGCAGCAAAGACCACAAGGAGATACCAATGGCATTAATTGAGGGTTTGCCAGATAGCGTGGTTGTCACGCAATGCCGCGAGGCGATCAAATGCGAAGGCATCAATGCGAAAATACGCTTTGTGAAGCATGGCCAATACTCAGAATACTTGGCGGTAAACTTGATGCTGATTTATACCCAAGCGCTTGAAAAAAGGCAGCGCGAATGGCTTGAAAAAGTAAAGGCTTGGGGATTTACCTATAACCCAGCAGTCATTATCCCAGCTTCCATCAGGGCCGAAATTGAACAAATGGCAGGAGAGACCCCATGACCCCAACTAACCCCACCCCAGTAAAGCCCGCAGACATCAAGCCAGGGATGAAAGTCCGAATGCTCCACAATTGGTGGGAGGAAATGCCAGATAGGCTGAAAAGCGGCTATGCCTTTGAATTACGAAACAAAGAGTTTGCCCCGGGAACCATCCATTTGGTTGCTTTCGGGCCGGATAAGGTCGGAGATTGTCATCTACGTTTTAGCGATGATGAGAGGGAAAGTAAAATATCATTCGTCAACCCATCTTGCTTCGAGGTCATTCCCGAGACCCCATCCCAGCCCGAGGACTTATCCACCTGGCCCGCCACCAGAGGACCAGAGTGGAGAAGGATGGGTAGGCTTGAGAACATAAAAGATGGGGATGTGATGAAATACTCATCAGAAGGTGGCGCGTATCGATTGGCTGAGCCCGTGTATCAAAATCTGCCCGTGGATTGCATAGTATCAAAAGAAGCCTGGACCAAGCGCCCCGCTCCCACCCAGGAGAAGCCCCCAGAGCCCGTTAAACCCTCCCCCAAGCCCACCAAGACCGATCTTGACTTAGCCGAGGCCGAGAAGCGGGTTAAGCTGCTCCAAGACCTCAAGCAAGTCGAAGCCCAGATCAAGGCCCACAAGGCAGCCGGAGCCGACCTGAGAGCCAAGCTGGCCGCTCTGAAGGCGGATATCTATTACACCCGCCCGTGGGCCAAGCAAGCCAAGGCGGTGGCGAAAAAGGATAAGAAAAAGTCATGACAGCAGACACCCCCAAGTGGTCACCCAGACCATACAAGTCATACCCGCGCCGTGATGGGGTCGATTGGGCCGGATTGACGCCTGAAAAAGTCGCAGCGATGAAAGCGCAATACCTCGAAATCGAAGAGTATAACCGCGCGATCTATTTGGACAAATACCACAAATACCAAGAGGCTGTGGAAATTTTTGTAGCCATCAACCCCATGCAGAACATGCGTGGTAAGCTGAAAAAGTATAGCCCGCTTTCGCCCCCATCATCCTATCGAAATGATATTGACCGCTGGGTAGAAGAGGCCAAGCAAGCCGTGGAGAAAAAGGATCGAGAAAAGAAGCGAGCCGACGAAATGCTTTTACTCGAATCACTAGCCATTATTTTCTTGCAGGCGCGCGGGAAGAAATTGGGTGAAGAGTTCACAAGCAAAAACGCCATCGAAATGGCAAATGAAATCGCCTTTGAAGAAACATTAGCCAAGAAGAAAGAAGAATCTGGATTCGTTTCTTTTTCCGGCGACGATTTCTGTGAAAACTGCTCAGGTTGGGATGGGAAATCCCATAGGTGCGAATGCGGTAACCGTCGCGTTTCCTGGGTGATGCCGGACTGGCACCGCTTCGACCGCCCAGCAGTATCAGCGGAGGCCCATTGATGAACCTGTTTAAAGGCCCCAAGGCAGGGGCGAGGAAGGGGAAGGGATGAGACACCCAATGGAAGCCCTCTTGCCCTTCATGATGCTCCCCCGGCATGTGGAGGACATCGGCTATTGGTTCGCCCCCAGGCAGCCATGGCAAACCCGAACCTCTGGCCGTAAGTCCAACACTTGCGACAAGGGCCGCATCGAATCCAAGGCCGCCCGCAAGCGAGAGGTGGCCCGGAGAAATAACAAGCAGGCCGAGACCAACCGGCGAAGGAAAGCGAGGATGGGATGAGCGAGGAAATCAAGATCGGTGACATTGTGAAGGTGTGCGAAAAAAGTCCACACGATTGGAATACTTGGCCCGGATTCTTGCCATCAATGGAGAAAATGTGTGGCAAAGAATACCCGGTGGTAGATATAGCTTCGGATGAAGACTACGCCTATTATTTCTTGGTGGACTGCGGATCGCGATTTGCCCTTAAGCGATCTTGGATCACAAAGGTCCAGAAAAAAGCAACACCCATCCCAAGTGCCCCAGGCTGGTACAAGACCATTGGTGCCGTCCAGACTTGCATTGAGTGCGAGATCATTGGTGGTAAACTCTACCCCATGACCGAAGGTAGGGATTGGGCTGAATTTGAAGGCTGCGAGTTTTTGCCAATAACTTGGCCGTAGAAAACCATCAAAAGACCTTGATCGTACCGGCAACACATAGTATTATTTAATCCACGAGCTAGGCAATCCGGCCTAGACAATCCGGAACCCAAGATGCACGCTTTTGAGGCTGGAAAATCTTACCAAACCCGCAGCGCGTGCGATCATGACTGCATCTTCTCTATCACCATTGCGTCCCGCACGGCAAAAACGGTGAAGACTGCCAAGGGTCAAACCCTTCGAGTCGGCACCTTTGAGGGCTCCGAGTTTGTCCGGCCAATGGGCAATTATTCCATGGCCCCTATCATTCGAGCAGGGTAAAAAATCGAAGAGGAATCGATCATGAGACAGTTTGAAATGAAAAGGCCGAAGAGGCCAGAATTAGAGAAGGCGCTGAAGTCTGTCGCGTGCGATCTTTGTGGCAAAAAAGGATTCAATGTCCAGCACGATGAAGGCGTTAACTGGACCAACGAAGGTCGAGTGGAAAACATCACTACAATTGCCCATAAAGTTGGCGAACGGTATTTCCCTGACGGCGCAGAATTTAAGACAGAGTTTTTCGACATCTGCGACAAGTGCTTCAGCGAGAAGTTGAAGCCTTGGCTTATTTCTCAAGGCGCAAATCCACAGCAATCCGCATTCGAGTACTGAGCGAAATATCTAAGATACCGATAACTCCCATGGGAAAGAAAAAGCCAATAGGTGAAAAATGCGAGGTCTGCCCTTCAACGATCCAATTGACAAGGCATCACGTCTACCCCAGAGAGACGGGAATAAAGGGTGGGAAAATCATCACGCTTTGTTTCAAATGCCATACCCTTCTTCACCGTGGCCGGAGTAACATTTTTCTAGCAGAATCCGCCATAACTCTGGAACAGATCGCCGCTCTCATTTCCAAACCCAAAAAGACACGCATGGATCGAAAGTGGGCAAAGCCTCACGGAACCTATAGGAAGAGAAAATGACAGAGCAATGGATTGAAACTTCAGCCGAAGTATGGTCGGTAATTATGGCCAGGCATAGAAGCGAATTAACAGTATTCTCTTCGTACTCCAATCCTGACGGGTCTTGCCCTCTTGGTGGTGGGACTCCAACAATGGAAACGTCTTATGGATTCAAAAATTCAGACGCCCCGATCATGCGAGCGAAAACAACCTGGGACGGACCATCCGATGGCTCTTACAAGCGGGAGAACGAAAAGAGCCAGTATTGGCTTTGCGTGATAAAAGAAGAAGAAGAAAATCCCGAAATCGGGTAACCCAAACAAACAACGGAGAGAAGATGGAAGTGAATTTTGACGGCTTAAGGAAAAATGGGGCGGCAGCTTATAACCGTCTCGTTCAAAACCTCAATCGGTATGTGCAGCCGGACGGTGAGACTTTCGGCCCTGGTCGAGTAATGGGCGATACATTTTGCACCGGAGACATCGCCACAGAGCTTGATGATCTGAGGTCATTCTTCGCCACCTTGATTTGCCTAGAGGGCGACGCAACCGATGTAAAGGCGCTCGACATTGATCTGAAAGCGTTCAACGCTCAGGAAGGGGAGTAAGGGTATGGCCACAAAGATTACAAAGAGACAAACACCAAGAATGAAGGCGGAAGAGGTCGCCAAAGACTTCATCGCGCAACTGCGTACTGCCATTGCCGATTACAAATACGCGGAAGGTTGTTCTTGTTGCCGGAGTATCGAGAAGCACGCCGAAGCCGAGTCACGGATTGCGTTTCTACTCGGAGTCCCTGAATACTCTGATGGTTCGGGGTACGACTTCAAGCAATTCCGATCAGCAAACAAGCGGAAAAACTAACCACCATGCTACAGACGATAACCCACTTCGGCAAGCAGATAGAGATCGACATACCAGAGGGGCACGAACTGGTCGATGCTTGGCGTGATGGCACCAAGTTTTGGTCAGGGTACCGTTGGATCCCAATCGAACAATCACCAACGCTTGCACCAGGCATCTACATCGCCCCCATCAGGCTGAGGATAGGGGAGAATTACCGATGCCGTAACGGGCAGGAGACAGGGCCTTTGCTTGAAAATGCTAGCATCATACGACATGGATGGCAGATTGACAACCAACATAAACCCCAAAAAATCAGACCATTTTATTCTTCTGTGCTAGGCCAGACTTACGCGGCAAACGGTTTAAATACGGAAGAAGACAAACTTATAAGTCAATGGGACATCATCGCCCATATCCCCAAGAAAGAGGAGAAGAAAATGGTACCAATCAAACTAGACGGAGCATTGAACTTCAAGACTGATGGGAATTACACCGAAATAAATATCCCAATCTCCGAAGCCGCCCGCATCGCCCAACTCCCCGAAGTCCAGGCCGAGGTAGAGAGGCAGAGGAAGGAGAGGGAGATCGGGACTGGGGATTGGTTTCGGCAGAATAACACCGTGCATCAATGTCGCGGGTTTGATCAAAATAAAATCGTTACGATGGCGGGCCATCGATGCACTCCAAGCGACTGCACCAAGATCAAAGACCCGGTCTTCATCGCTTTTCTAGAAGAGGGGGTGAAGCCATGAGCCGCACAAAGAAGCCGCCAACCGTCGAACAAGCCGCCAAGACATTCGCCCGCGAGTGGGCGAGGTGGCATGAAAACATTGACTTCATCCCCCACCCGGAATTGGTTGACGCTGGCCACGGCATCCTAGAGGCCCTTGGCCTTGAGATGGTCGAGACCAAGAAAGGCAAACAACAATTGCGGAAGGTGAAGCCATGACCCCCACCCGAGAACCGCTAGACCTGGAAGGCATCAAGAAATGAAGCGCATCGACCAAACCGTAATAGGGCCAAAAGGGAATTGCTTCAGCGCATGCTTGGCCATGATGCTAGGCCTAGATATTCGAGAAGTACCCAATTTTTGCGATGCACAAGGATTTGACGAAGATCCAGGCCCAGCATTTATGCGATATGCCCACGCATGGCTTGCTGGTAAAGGGTGGGGTCACATCACGCTTGATGCCCCAAATATGGTTTTTAAACGCCATCATTCCCGTGGCTACGTAATAGCGTCAGGAATGACTAAACGCGGATTCTTGCACTCTGTTATTTATAAAGATGGGGAATTGTGGCACGATCCGCACCCAGATCACTCAGGCATTGACGCGGTTTTAGAAGTTGATCTCATATTTCCACTCAACCCATCAAAATTCCCCGCCCTCATCGAAGAGGTGGAGAAGTTGAGGGGTGAGAATGCGGTACTTAAGTCTAAACTGAATTCTCCTGAGATTTTGGATTTCGTGTCGGCCATTCAACGCGAAGCGGCCCACCAACGCGAGCGATGGGGTACCCAAAACGACAAGGGGAAATCCCCCGAGGACTGGATGTGGTTGATTGCTTACCTGTCCACAAAAGCAACACAAGCGGCGCGATACAAGGACACGGAAAAATACCTACACCACATTATCACGACCGCTGCGGCCTGCCTTAATTGGCATGCAAACGCCATTGGTGCAAACACCGAAATGAAGCCCGGAGCGCCCGAACCGGCCACCGGGGAGAAAGGGAAAGAGGGATGACACCTGAAAAATTCACAGAGATGCTAAACGACGACGACAAGAAAACCGACTGGGAGGGTGATAACACCTACCAGGGTTTAATGATCATCGCCAAGTACTTCGACCCAGCAGAAAAGACGATTTTGCAAGCAGCAAGCCATGATCAAATATGGTCGGTTGGTGTGGATGAAATCTGTGAAGCTGGGTTGACGGACGAAGACGCCGCGAGCCTGGTTAAGCTGAATTGGATGGAGGAAGACGGGTGCCTGTCTTGCTTCGTATGACCACCCGCACCTGGACCATAGACGCGATACACCGGGCACCGCTTCGGCTTGTCATTCGTGATCCGTTGGAGGATAACAAGCTGGATCAATCCCGGTGGTCATTTTTCAAATCCATGGAGCCGTATGCGCGGGTCAACTTCTTCGGATTCGCCCTCTACTCCATCATCGAAAGGCACCGGGCATGAGTCAGGGCACTTCGACCGCCACCAACTCACGCCTAGAGCTTACCACCCAAGAGGATAAACCATTATGCGATCTCTCCATCTCTTCGCCGGTGCAGGCGGAGGACTCCTCGCTGACCTTATCCTTGGGCATACCCCAATCGCAGCCGTTGAGTGGGATGCCTACGCATGCGCAGTCCTCCGAAGCCGCGCAGCCGATGGGTGGTTCCCAGGGCTGCACGTGCACGAGGGAGACGTTAGGCTGTTCAACCCATCCGAATACTCCGGCAGAGTGGATTGCATCCATGCGGGATTCCCTTGTCAAGATATTAGCACAGCAGGCAAGGGTGCTGGAATCACGGGAGAAAGAAGCGGCCTCTACACCGAAGTCATGCGAGCAATTGACGCTATTAGACCCGCATGGGTCATGCTCGAAAATTCCCCCGCAATCCGAACCCGAGGCCGTCACGTTGTTATCGCCGACCTTGTGGCGCTCGGATATTCCTGGCGCGACGGAATCCTGTCTGCGGCTGATGTCGGTGCCCCGCATAAGCGGGATCGGTGGTGGTGCCTTGCAAAACGTACCGACGCCATCAGCAACAGAAGCTGGGGAGATAAACCCTGCTTTGATTTTAGGAGAAATAAAAAAGAACCAGAGGATTTACAGCAAGAAAACTGGCAAACATATTCAGATAACACTAAACAGGTATGTAAAGTTGTGGCCTACCCCAACAGCACGGGATTGGAAGAGCGGGAAAGGTGCGAATCTGAACAGAGGGCATACCCCGCAACTCCCAGAGATGATTGGTGGTCAACTGAACCCGACGTGGGTCGCTTGGCTCATGGGGTGGCCTCTCGCGCACACCAAATTAAATGCCTCGGAAACGGCCAAGTGCCTATCGCGGCGGCAACAGCGTGGGTCTTGTTAGGAGGGCCATAAACCATGAGCCGTGCAACCTCCCTCGCCTCTGGCCCCACCCTTCGCCTTGTGGTGACCGACCTTGACGCCTTCGACGAGATTGGCTTTGCCCACGAACTAGCTAAGAGCGCACAAGCGAAGTATGTTTTAGATCACCCCCTCCCCGGACAAACCATATCGGCCAAAGATTTGGGTGATCCACAACCGGATGGACCCGGGGAGGGGACAACTCAGTTATTCGGGAAAATCGAATAACTGAAAACAGAGAAACCGGCCCAGCGGTCCCTGGGAAATGAAGGAGTGAGCGTGGACAATCAACACCGCCAAATCAAGGGTTACCGCGAGCTCTCGCAAGAAGAGATCGACGTGATGAATCAGATCAAATCGAAGGGCGCTGAAGTTGGCGAACTCGTTGCCAAACTCGAAGCCATGGATGCCGTGGACAAGCGCTGGATGAACATCGGGAAAACCGATCTTCAGAAAGGCTTCATGGCGCTAACTCGCAGTATCGCCAAGCCTGATTTTTTCTGAACTCATCGAGAAATTGGAAGAGTTCGAGGCCCCCTAACCGGGGCTTTTTTTGTATCTTTCTTTTCTCAGAGGTCAGTCGAAAGAACTCCAAACCTCTCGGTAGAAATGCTGAGAGGTTTTTTATTGCCTTGACATGCTGGATACCTCATAGTATATTTCAATTCATGAAAAGCGCAATCAAGACGCTGCATGATATGCAAGACCTCGGTGCCGCCGATATCTTGGCAATCAAAACACCCGAAGGACTTTTCACGGGTCCGAATGCAGCCAGGGACGAATATCTAATCCTCTCAAAACTTTGGCACCCGGATAAAAACCCAGGGGAAGACCCCAAAGTTTTCGCCCATATCGTTTCTCTTTGGGATTGCGCCAAGGATAAGATTGCCAAAGGCGAATGGGAAATCCCAGGGATATTTTGGGCGATTGCCAAGGACGGGCGGCAATACCAAATCCGGTTTCGGCGCAAAAGAGATTTCGAGCTTGGCGATGTATTCATTGGTGGAGCTTCGGTGGTTTATTCGATCAAGAAAGAAGCGTTTGATCTATTCGACGCCATGTATAAAACCATCCAAGGCTTCAAATTCTCAAGCCCAGCCATGAAAGAAGAAATTGGGGATTATTTGCCCAAGGACTTGAGGGTTTTGGAAACCCCGGATCGCCGCATCCTGATCGCTTCAAAACCCGTTGATGTCTTTTCTCTACGGGATGTATTGAGCTTCCATGGCGGCCGGATGCCTGCGGTTCATGTCGCCTGGATCATGAGTAGGCTTTATAATTTGGCCTGTTACCTGAAATACGCCAAGATAACCCACAACGATATTTCCCCCGATTCCGTCTTCATCAGCCCGGCATTGCACACCGCTTACCTCCTTGGTGGGTGGTGGTATTCGGTGCCAGAGGGCGAAAAAATGAAAGCGCTGCCATCACGATCTGCTCGCTTAATACCGGCCAAAATCTTGGCGGAAAAATTAGGCGATTCCAGGCTCGATGCTGAATTGATTAAGGCAACCGGCAGGGAGCTATTGGGTGATGTCTTTGGTACGAAACTGATCAATGACAAAAGCATTCCTAAGCCAATGTTCAACTGGCTTATGATGCCAGGCAGCGATAATCCTTTCCGGGATTATGAAACCTGGATGAATACCGTTCTTGTCGAGAGTTTCGGCAAGCGGAGATTCGTTGAACTGAAATTAGACGCCAATCAAATCTATAACACCTAAGGAGGATTTATGGGCGCAGGAAGTTGGAACCCGAGCGACTGGAAGGATTATTCATCCAGGACGGCCTCAAAGCCGGTTCACGAGGTTTACACCACCAAGGGCAAGGCAAAGACCGATCTCGACCCCAAGGGGGTAGTCATGCGGGAATCCAGGGATTCCGCTGACAACCCGGAATCCACGGCGATTGTTGCCGTGCTGGACGTGACGGGGTCCATGGGGAGGATCGCGCATGTGATTGCAACCAAAGGATTGGGAACTCTTTTCCAAGAAATCCTGGACCGAAAGCCGGTGCCGAATCCTCACCTCATGTTCATGGCTGTCGGTGACGCCAATTATGACGTGAGCCCTTTGCAGGTTTCCCAATTCGAAGCCGACAATCGCATCATTCCCCAGCTTACCGACATCTTCCTTGAAGGTGGCGGTGGCAGGAATGGCTGGGAATCGTATAACATGGCCTGGTATTTTGCCGCCATGCACACCTCGATTGATTGCTTCGAGAAGCGGGGCAAGAAGGGCTTTCTTTTCACCATGGGTGATGAAGAGGTTCCCGGGCCTCTCAAGAAGGCCCAGATTGAGCAATTCATCGGTGATCAAGTGGAGCGTGATTACACGTCCCAAGAGCTTCTGGAGATGGCTTCCAGAACTTATCACGTCTTCCATATCATCATTGAAGAAGGGAGCCATTGCCGCGGCGGCTACCTGGACCGGGTTGTTTCGCAATGGAAAGACCTGATGGGCCAGCATGTGATCCGGGTTTCAGATTACACCAAGTTGGCCGAGGTCATTGTCTCGACCATCCAGGTGGTTCAGGGCGAGGACAAAGCGGACGTGGCCAAGAGTTGGAGCGGTGACACCTCTCTCGTGGTTCAGAAGGCCATCGGAAACTTACCTGCCAATGCCGCCACCACGAGCGACTTGGTCAGAATCTAAGGGGAAATGAAATGGTTGCAGCCAAGGTTGTGATAGGTGCCAATTATGGCGATGAAGGGAAAGGTTTGATCACTGATTACCTGAGTGCGAAGTATGGTGCCGACTTTGTAATCCGATTCAATGGCGGAGCCCAGGCCGGCCACACGGTGGTGACGCCGGCTGGTATCAGGCATGTCTTCAGTCATTTTTCTTCGGGAACATTCGCCGGGGCTGCAACCTATCTCAGTCAATTCTTCGTGGTGAACCCTCTCCTTTATTTCAAGGAGCGCGAATCCTTAGAGGCTAAGTGCAAATTAATGCCGCGTGTTGTGATTCACCCAAGGTGCCAAGTCACGACACCATACGATATGATGATCAATCAAACCCTTGAAAGCTATCGTGGGGCTGATCGGCATGGCAGTTGTGGAGTGGGCTTCGGGGAAACAATAGAGAGATGTCTTGATACTCGATTCCGTATAGAGTTTTCGCAGCTATCCGATAAGGAGGCGATGCGAGAAATCCTTTGCAGGGTCAGGGATGAATACTTGCCAGCTAGGTGCAAGAGCCTTGGAATCCCAACCCCACCAATGACGGATAACCAAGAAATCTTTGAAAACTTCCTGTCCGACTGCGATTTGATGTTCCACCAAGTCGAAACGCATGACATAAGCGTCTTAACCATGCCAATAAGCTCCCGGCCTCCTGTATTGGTATTCGAAGGTGCTCAGGGTCTCTTGCTTGATCAGGACATGGGGGTCTTTCCGCATGTTACCCGATCAAATACCGGTTTGCAAAACGTATTGCAAATTTGCAATGATGCCGGCATTGGAGCCATTGAAGTCACTTATGTCACGAGAGCTTACCTCACCCGGCATGGCGCTGGACCATTGGACGGCGAGGTAGAAAGGCTTTCGTTTGCCAATGTCGAAGATCAAACAAACACCCCGAATACTTTCCAAGGATCACTTCGATTTGCTCCTTTAAATCAGAGCATCATTGAAGACGCAATACTTTCCGACCTAGAGCGAGACGGCAAAGGCGTTAAGATAAAAGTGGGACTGGCCGTGACGTGCTTGGATCAAACGAAAGAATTTATTGAAATCTATTTGGGTAATGGTGAAAAAGCTCTTGTATTAAAAAAGGATTTCGCTGGATTTCTCGGTAAAATGATCCAGCTTGACATCCCAACCATTAAATCCTATGGGACAAGCCGCGACATGGTTTTCCAGGATCGACTTTAACAGCCAAAAAGATCAAGGAAGTCTGAACAATGGGAAGTGAAACGAAGATTGAATGGGCCCACAACACCTTTAACCCGTGGACTGGATGCACCAAGGTCTCTCCGGGGTGCTCTAACTGCTATGCTGAAGGTTGGGCAAAGCGTTCGGGCGTGGTGAAGTGGGGCAAGGGCGAGCCCAGGCGCAGGACCAGCCCGGCAAATTGGCGAGATCCGATCAAATGGAGCGCGCGCGCGGAAAAGGCTGGCATTCGGGAAAGAGTCTTTTCTGCCTCCCTTGCCGATGTATTTGACCCTGAAGCCCCCCAGGAATGGCGGGATGATCTCTTTGCCCTGATTCGGAAAACGCCATGGCTTGACTGGCTTTTGCTCTCGAAGCGGATCGGCCTGCTTGAGCACGATCAAATCATGGCGACGCTGCCCAAGGATTGGGGAACAGGCTACCCGAATGTTTGGCTTGGGGCCACGGTTGAAAACCAAGCGATGGCTGACTTGCGTGTTGCAGCCCTCTTAAAAATCCCAGCGGTGATCCATTTCCTTTCGATGGAGCCTTTGCTGGGAGAAGTTTGTCTTCGGAGTCTTCCGGCAAACCTGGAATACAAATCAGGGAAATGGGCCGAGGTTGACTATTTCGACGCATTAACCGGAGGATGCGGCATTCATGACATGGCCTATGAAGACGGGTATTTAGCCGGAGCATTCCAGAAAATCGATTGGGTCATTGTCGGCGGTGAAAGCGGCCCAGGAGCCCGCCCAATGCACCCCGATTGGGCAAGGAGCCTTCGGGACCAATGCGCGGCGGCTGGCGTCCCTTTCCTGTTTAAACAGCACGGCGAATGGGTAACCGAAGATCAATCCCCAGAAGACATTTGCCTCCCTGGCCAATCATTCGCCCCATTCGCCCAACAGGATGGCGATGGCGAATGGTCGAAGGGTGATCAAACCGCATTTTTCAAGGTCGGCAAAAAGGCCGCTGGCCGCCTACTCGACGGGGCAGAGCACAATGGATTCCCAGAGATGAAGGTATGACGCCACAAGGTGATCCACAGTCATTTGGGGCGGCCAGGGAGGCTTTAAGAAGCCAGCCATTTTTCCCACAAGCGGCAATCAGAGCCTTTGAGGGAAAAGAATCCCATGGTTCGCCTCCTGAATGGGACGGCGCTCCGCATATTTGCAAGGCCATATTCCATGAAACCGGAAACCTAGAGCCCGTAACTGGCGAGGACTGGCCCAATTCTTGGAAACTGGATTGCGACTACGTGACGAATGCGCCTTTCGGAAATTTCTGCGTCAACTGCGGCGGGCGAAGAGAAGTGTTTGGCGGCCCGAATCGCGCCACGAATGGGCCTATCCCAGCGATGCCCACGGATCAAAGGAAAGAGGCATGAAAAACATCTCCTTCGCCCTCACCACCAAGCAGTTCCTTGACGGCTCTAAGACGGTCACCCGCCGCCTTGGTTGGGCCAACCTCAAGCCCGGTGAAATCCTCATGGCTTGTGAGAAGTGCATGGGACTTGGGCCAGGGGGGGAAGATTGTCCGCCTTGGTCGAATCAAGGTGATCAGCGTCACCCGTGAGCCCTTAAACGAGATCACCCAAGAGGATTGCGCGCGCGAGGGCTTCCCTGAGTTCTCCCCCAATCAGTTCGTGAAAATGTTCTGTGAACACATGGTTTGCCACCCCAAGACCGTGGTGACGAGAATCGAGTTTGAAAGGCTGGCCGGATAGATGCCCATCGTTTACTGCGATTATTGCGGAAGGGGTGCCGTGCTTAAAACCGGCAAGGAGGTTTACCCGCACCGCCCCGATCTCAAGGATGTATCCGTGTGGACTTGCTGGCATTGTGACGCCATGGTCGGCTGCCATGCGGGCACCCACAACCCATTGGGACGGCTGGCAAACAAGTCTCTCCGCATCGAAAAGATGAAGGCCCATGCCGCCTTCGATCCCTTGTGGAAAAGCCGCCTCATGACCAGGAAAGAGGCTTATGCCTGGCTTTCAAAGACGATGGGCATAGACCCGGATAAAACCCACATCGGAATGTTCGATGAAAGCCAATGCCAACAAGTGGTCTCACTTTGTGCCGCTTATAGGAGCCAACCAGCATGATCATTTTAAGTGTTATCTCTGTCGCCCTTCTTATCGCATGCGTGATTAGTTGGGTGGGACTACACATCACCCGCGAAGACCTGGAAAACGAAAGGTGCAAAAGCCAGGGTGCAGAGAGCCGTGCCTTTGCTGCCATTCTTGATGCTTCCAAATCAAAAAATGTTTGTCGCCGGCTGATTTTATTTCAACTCCGCTACTCAGAAAACACTAAAGACAAGATGCCTGGAAACGAATTATACAGCGAAGATTTGATGGATATCGTCAAGGATGCCAGGATAGCATTAGGAATGGAAAGAAGATCGACCCAATGAACCATCCACTCGAAACCCCTTCAAACTTTCATGACGTTTCTCGCGAGAAGTGGATCTCTATTCGATACATTTTTGTTTCCGCTTGCGCCGTGGCTTCGATATGGCTCATGTCAAGGTGCTGCGAGCGGGTGATCCCGAAGACCACCCCCACCGAACCACCACCAACCCAGGACACCACGAAGATGAAGAAAGGGTGAAAATTAATTCACATCATGTTCATACCTTGTTGACATGGTAAACCTTGACCGATATATTTATCACGTCAAATAAAAAAACACGATCTAGGAGATCGAATGTCAAAGCAAAGCGCCCCATTGGATGTGAACGCCCTCATTGAAGCCGAGGCAAAACGGATCGCCATTGATCTCTTGAACGGGATGATCAAGACTCTTTCCACTCAGGTGAAGCCCAAGCGCGAGAATGATCGCCGCGCCGATAACGGCCGCACGGTTTACCCTGAATCCACCCGGACAGCCGTCCTTGCCTCCATTTCTTCCGATCCCATCCGCAAGGGTGCGGCTCAACGTGCCTCCGACAAGCACGGGATTCCCTACCCCACGGTGATGCGCTGGATTAAATCGGCTGCCAAGTAAGTGCTTACCGTCACTTGCGATAATCCAGCCTGCAAGCGTTCCCACGAAGTCGAGGAAGGGCCTCATGGGATCAGGTGGCCCGCTGGATGGCGGTTTGAGGCCGTCTCCGGTGGGCGCCAGTTTTCAAAGCCAAGGAAGCTCCACGCCTGCTCTCCTGAGTGCGCTATCGAGGCAAAGAAGGCGACAGGCTTTGCCCTTGGCACGCGATCCTTTTCTACCGCTCCCAGGAAATCTGAGGTGATAGGTGCCAAGATTTGGCCACCTCCGAAGGAGTTTATGAAGGGTTCCACGTGAAACCTGTGGTCATGTGGCTGCTCATCTGGGCTGGTTTTATTCTCATCATTGCATCCGATATGCGCTGAAATTCTCGCTCCCGATAGTTATCTTTACCCCTGTGTCACCTCTCACAAATGAGGATCTTTTATGCGCTGGAAATCCAAAACCAATCCCACCCCAAAGCTCGGCGATTATCGGATGCAAAAGGGCTTCCTCCTTTTCCCGAAAACCATTTGCGGGGAAACCCGGTGGCTTGAATTTGCCGAATGGGAAGAGATTTGTGAATTCCAAAGGGAATTTGATACCGGTGGAATGGCCTATTCCATTTCAGTAGGCGATTATCGCTGGGTTCCTTTCCAGTGGTCGGATCTCCCACGCAAAACCAATCGCATTCCTGAATTGCCGCCATGGGAGAAGGAAAGGCCAAAGCCTACGCCAGCGGCATCCCCCACAAAAACCGACGAGATCAACAAAGACCTTCGAGATGCGCTCAATGCGTTTGGAAAATTAGGGAGCACCCAAGGTGATGTCCCTCTTGCCCAACCCCAGGGCGATCCGGTCACCCCTGGAAACATCAAGGAAAACCCTGACGGAAGCCTGACGGCAACCGTTTTGATATCACCCGAGCAGAAAGCCGCTATCGAAAAGGGCAGGATCGGGATGAGTCTTGGCTATAAACCAGACGGGGAGACACGCAAGGCCCCCGACTTCATCATCATTGACGATCCCATTGCCCACCACGATCCATCCCCAGAAGCCCAAGAGAAGCGGAGAAAGATGGTAAACGACTGGTATGAGCAAAACTTCAAACCGGTCCATGGGGAAATCCACCCTCGCCCTTTTCAGCCTGACTTGATCAGCGAAATGCAGGAAAAATCCGAGTTCCCCGATCCTCCCCAAAGACCGACTGGCCAAACCAAGTGCAATCAAGACCAAGGCCCGAGACCCAAATGTGAAACACTCTTCGACCTGAAACCGGGCGCGCCTTTTGAGAGATATATGGCTAAGGCTTATGCTGATGCAAACAGGCCGAATAAACAAAGCCAGAAGATCGCCATCCAAGGCATAAAAGGCACAAGATCGCACGCCTATGCCATTTGCGATGAAAAGAAGATGTACGCCTGGACAGTCTGCCTGGGACCAAACGAGATCATGCCGGATCAGGACTTTATCGATTTCATCCATGAAGCAGGCCCAGACAATTTCAGAATAGCCTGGGAACACGCCGGCGAGTTTCCGCCTCCCGGTTATTCTCTGTTCGATCGGAGAAAGAAACCAGCCGGGACGCCAAACGAGGTCAAAAATGGCGTGTAGTTGTAGCCCAGAAGTAAAAATCCAGGAATACCAGAATGCCGAGGCGATAGACATCCCCCCGCACATGGAAAGCTACCGAGAAAACCGGGTTAAGGCAGGCCTGACGCCCTTGATCTGCATCGACCGATGCATCCTCCCAGAGATTCGGGATCTTTGGTCCAAAGGCATCCGCACCTATGGATCTTGCTGTGGTCATAACGTGACAACATCCATGGTCAACGTCCATCCTGACGACGATCAGAAAATGGTCGAAATGGGGTATATCCGATACCCATACCCACCTTATCCCGGGCTCCACAAAGAGACCTTTTTCCTAAAATCCATCCCATTATACCCAGATCCAGAAACCCTTAAAAACACCTGATCTCCCCGGAAAAACTCGGGAAAAACATGGAATCAAAAAGCCATACCACCATGGCACCAAGCCATGGTCCCGAACCCAAGCCCTTAAGGCCTACCCCGGCAAGCCATGCCCGAAAGGCGACACACCAAAAGATCCCGCCCCCCATCCCCAAGAGGGAGATCCCTCCCCCCAGGCCTGGCCCTGGCCAACCCACCAAACTGACCAAGCTAGTCCATAAGCGGATCATCTACGCAGTAGGTAAGCTGGGCATGCCCGAAGGCCGGGCGGGGGAGTATGCCGGGGTATCCCATAGCGCCCCTGGAATTTGGAGAGAGAGGGGGAGAAAAGCCCTAAATGAGTGGGACACCCTCACCCCAGAAGAGCAGGAGCACGAGCGCCCATACGCGGAATTCTTTGAATCGCTGATCAAGGCCGAGGTCGGTTTCGAGGTGACCAACCTAAAAAACATTAAAAACGCCAGTTCCAAGGATTGGAGGGCATCGGATCGCCTACTCCAAATGAAATTCCCGGAGCGGTATGGTAAGCGCATGCAGCTTGATCAACCGGAGCCCATCAAGCACGAGCACGCCCATAGGGTGATGACCCAGGAGGAAGCCGCTATCCGTTCGGCTGAGGTTTTGGAAAAGAGCCGCCGCCTACTGGGTGTCATTGATGCTGGCGAGACGGCCGCCCGTGCTGCCGAGGAAGCCATAATCGAGGCCATTGAAGGCGAAGACTATGAGGACGTGACGGAGTGACGGAAACCCTGACGGAAGAAGAGATCAAGGTTTTGGAATTGGAGGCTCAGAAGGTTGGTCGGGCCGGGATGCTAGGATTTACCAAATACACGAAACCCGATTATGTAATTAACTGGCACCATGCCATAATTGCTAATGTGTGCGATGATTTTATCACGCTGAAGAAAAAGCGGATCATCATTGAGGCCCCCCCGAGAACAGGTAAATCAGAGATCGTGAGCAGGCGCATGCCTGCCAAGATTTTAGGTGATAGGCCATGGGCGAAGATCATGCACGCCACATATGGTGAAACCCTATCGAGAAATTTGAACCGCGATATTCAAAATATCATGATGAGCCCGGAGTATTACAGCCTATACCCGGAAACAAGATTATCACGGGCACGTGTCGTCTCCGCTGATGCGATGGCGAGGCGGAATAATAAAGAGTTCGATGTAATGGGGTATAAGGATTCCTATTACTGCGCAGGCTGGAATGGCGGCTTCAACGGTAAGGGTGCGAATTACTTCATCATTGATGACCCGGTGAAAAGTCGTAAGGATGCCGATTCCTATGTCTTCCGTGAGGCCCTTTGGGATTGGTATGTAAATGATGCTTCCAACCGCTTGGATGGTTCTGGCGGAATCCTGGTCATGCATACCCGCTGGCATGATGATGACTTAGTGGGCCGCTTGCTCAAGCAGCAGGCCGAAATGATCAAGATGGGGAAGCTAGACCCCGAATATATGTGGCATGTGATCTCCCTCCCCGCCATCATGGAGGATGAGGCAAAGAAGCACCCCGACGACCCACGCCGCGAGGGCGGGATCTTGTGGCCATGGCATTGGGCGGGCCGGGATTCCTCCTTGAGCCGCAAGGAGCAAGTGAGAAGGGCGCGCGCGTTCCTGGAACTCAAGCGGGGCGAGGGTATGTTCTCCTTTTCCTCCCTCTTCCAGCAAGACCCTTCCCCCAAGGGTGGCGGCATGTTCAAGGTCGAGAAGATGAAGATCGTGAAGACGCTGCCCTCCCCCGTGGTGAAGTGGGTCCGGTATTGGGACAAGGCGGGAACGGAAGACGGGGGCAAGAATACAGCCGGCGTCAAGATCGGTTTAATGGCCAATGGCCAGTTTGTCGTCATGCATGTCGTCAAGGGCCAATGGGCGGTGGAGCGGCGCGAGGCCACCATTACCCAGCACTTGATCCTAGACGGGAAAACGGGGCAAACCTGGGTAGAGCGCGAAGGTGGATCGGGTGGAAAAGAGAGCGCGGATGGCACGATCAAGAATAACGCGGGTCACCGTATCTTTTCAGAATCCCCCCAAGGAAATAAAGAAGCGCGCGCGGAACCCTTCATGACTCAGGTGAACATTGGAAACGTGGTCTTACTCGAAGGCGAGTGGAACGCCGATTATATTGAGGAGCACCGCCGCTTCAATAGAGGTAAGTTTAAAGACCAAGTGGATGCCTCAAGTGGGGCGTTTAACAAACTGACGAGCAAGGGCCGGGATTTCAGCGCCCTTACCAAAGCGTGAGGTCAACCATGGATCCGATTGCATATGATGGAAAAGTCTCGGATATGCGGGCGGCCATGGCCGATGCATTCAAGGCCTTGCCCGCGGAGAAAAAACAGAAGATTGTTGACGGCTGGCTGAATGAATTGACCAGCTTGGGCACCTCTCTGGATAAGAGAACCGCCACCCAGTTTTCCGCCAATAAGCAATTAACCCGTCAAGAAATCGATACCCTTTATTCCCAAAACGGCCTCTTCAAAAAGATCATCGACCTCCCGGCCAATGAAATGATGCGCCGGGGCTACATCCTCCAAGGCGATGAAGACGGAACCGTGAAGCGCTTGATGAAGCGGCGAGGGATAAATGCGGGCATTACCGACTTGGTGAGAACAGCGCGGCTATTCGGTGGAGCCATCGGCGTCATTGGGGTATCGGACGGCCGACTCCTTGAGCAGCCCGTGAATATGAACGCGATCAAAAGCGTGGACTCGCTTCAAGTTTTTGACCGCTGGGTGGTTTCTTCTTCCACCACGGATTTTTATAAGACGGGCCCGAAGGCGGGCAAGCCAGAGTGGTATAACGTGACGGCCCCATGGGCTTACTTCCGCGTCCATGAAACCCGTGTCGTTGTCATGGATGGCGCTAAATGTTCGGATTATAAAAGGCAAATGAATAACGGCTGGGGCGACCCCATTGCCGAGCAATGCTATGAGGCAGTCAAAGGCTATGGAACCGTCCTGGCTTCCACGGAAGTCATCATGGAAGACTTCATTCAAGCCGTGCTTGAATTCTCCGGCCTGAATGAAACCTTGCTGCAACCGGACGGCGTGAAGCAGCTAAGGGATCGCCTGAACGTGATGGATTTATCCCGCCATATCCTGAACATCCTTCTCATCGAAGGCGACGGCAAAGAGAAATTCACCAAGCATGCTTCCTCGATTGCCGGTATCCCAGAACTCATTGACCGGCATATGCAGAACGTGTCCACCAATGCCAACGGGATTCCCGTCTCCATTCTCTTTGGGAGGTCGGCTGCCGGCATGAACGCAACCGGCGAAAACGATTTTCAGGGGTGGTATGACAGCGTCTCCGGTGATCGTGAAGTCTCAGTCGATCCCGTTCTTTACCGCATCCTCGAACTCGCTTTCGCCTCCAAGGAAGTGAAGTCGAATTCGGGGTGGGACTTTGAATGGCCCCCCATGTGGGAGCCCACCCCGAAGGAGAAAGCCGAGATATCCAAGCTCGAAGCCGAGCGAGACGATATCTATTTCCAGGCCTCCGTCATTGACGCCAGGGAGATCAGGAACCGCCCCGAGGTCCAGAAGATTTACGGCCTCGATGTGAATTCAGCCGCCCCGGATTTGGGAAGCGAAGACGCTAGTCAAAAGGGTGGCCAGCGCCGATGAATATCTCCAAGGCGGTAAAGCTCATCCAGGTTATCTCCCCGTTTCGGAAGCGGGGGAAGAAAAGGAGACCACCCCGGTGGGCATTCCCGGATCGAATTGAAGCCTCATTCGAGCAAGCCTTAGAGGGCGTCATTGAACAGCTTGAATCCGCCTTCAACCGTGAAGTGCTGCCCCACCTTCAGGAGATTCTGAACCAGGCCACAGCCAATGACTCCCGCCAGGATGATTGGGCAGACGACCTCGAAAGGTATCTCCGCCTTTACAGGGTTGGGGCCCAGGCTGCCAGCGTGGAAACCCTGCCAACGGCCCAGGAGATATCCAACTGGAACGTGATGCAATGGCGCCGCGTCACCAAGGCGGTGGTGGGCGTTGAAGTGGTTCAGGCGGAGCCATGGCTGGAAGCCGCGCTCAAGGACTGGGCCGCCGAGAACAAGGACAAGATCACCAAGCTCACGGAATCCGCTTCAACCGATGTCGGTACTTGGGTGCGCAGGGGCGTGCGCGAGGGCAGGCGCGCGGAGGAAATCGCCAAGGATATCCAGGATCGCTTTGCGGTTTCGAAGTCCTATGCAAAGATGCTCGCCCGGGATCAGGTTGGGAAGCTAAACGGGAATCTCACCAAGGCGAGGCAAACCAGGCTTGGCGTCGAGAAATACATCTGGCGAACCGCAGGCGATGACCGCGTGAGAGAAACCCACGCCGCCAATGACGGAAAAACATTCTCATGGGATAATCCACCGAGGACGGGGCACCCCGGGGAAGATTACCAATGCCGCTGTTTTGCTGAGCCTGACCTATCCGAACTCCTTGCCGGGTTGCAAGAGGTGGAGCCATGAACGTGGAATTGATCCTCGATAGGATCGGGATCATCCCCGGCCCATTCCGTGACGCTTGTCGAGAGTTCATTCTATCCTGGTGCGCTGATGTTCTCATCCACATGAATGGGA
>JACCDQ010492294.1_pt1 | contig 64313 bp, 64 predicted proteins | sample 7446031 | NCBI WGS metagenome assembly JACCDQ01 (sample SAMN15323442, study PRJNA562643) | freshwater metagenome | isolation source: river surface water | place: USA:Blue River Watershed | collected 2017-08-17
CAAGGCTTTTTTCATTGAGGAGTTAAAAACTTTTTCGTAGGCTGAGTGAATTTTTCTAACCTATTGATTATTAAGGGTAAAATCAACAAAGCCCCATAAAAAACAACACGTTTTCGGAGGGGCTGGCTTCTGGGGCTATATTTTATTATATTTTTGAAGAGTTTTGTTCGTAATGCCAAACAAATGCTTGGCAAATAAAACTCATTAGGCTTACATTTTTTTTCAAGTCTTTTTTAATGTTAATGACATTAGACTTAATTAGCGAAAAGATAGATTTATCAATATAAATTCCAATTTGTTGCCACTGAGCCTTACCTTTTCTTGCCTTCCAAGATTTTGTTCTTGAGAAAACATAATCAGCAGACTCAAATGGCTTTGCTTGGATATAGCTAGTTAAAATCTTTTCATATAGTGGATTTAAATGAATTTTATTTGTTTCAGCATATTTTAATAAGTGAGAACGAACTTCATCTGGAACATAAGTGACTGTTTTTGATTTCTGGGTCATATTCTCTAGTGTTTTTTCTCTGCGTAATGTTTTGTTTTCTTTTTGAATTAATTGAACAATATCTTTACGAACTAGAGTTTCTGGATAAAAATAGTATTTTTTTCTATAAGCAATTTGACGAACACCACAATCATTTAAGAAAGCAATGAGACCCTTTACATTTTTTTTGAAAGAAGAGAAAAATTCGTTTTTAATTAATTCTTCTAAACGAATAAAAGAATTTTTTTCTAATATTAAATTAAAGATTTCTTTTGATTTATCAAAAGGGCTTTCATATCCTTTTAATGGTTGATTTTTGATTTTATTTAAGACGGCATCAATAATTTGACGGACTCTTTCTCGTGTTAGAGGTTGAGATTGAGATTTGCCAATGTTTTCTAAAGTCATTGCATCAGAGACCAAACCATAGTATAGACCAACAAAATACAGTTCACGAGAAATATTGTCATTATAAACATCTGAAAAATATTTTGTTAAGTAATCACTCACATTGTTGGGTTGCTCAAGCTTTTTGCCCTTTTTTATTATTTTTATTAGTGCTGGATACTGAGTCATTTGTTATACCTTCTCTCTTGTTAAATTGATATTTCAAAATTTTTAATCGATTGTCAAGAAATTGCATGTTTGGTGCTGGTTTAAGTATGTTATATCTGAACAGTTGAAATATATAATTATTTTGGTTTTTAGGCTTATTTAAAAATCTACTTTATTGACAAAAAATCATTATTTTTGTATTGTGTAGGATTATTTGGAATTAAGTATGAATTTATTTTATCTAACAACTGCTTTTTTATGTGGTGCTGCTGTAATGATTGTGGAAATAGTCGGTACAAAATTTTTATCTCCATTATTTGGAAGTGGCATTTTTGTTTGGTCAAGTAGTATTACAATTGCAATGTTAGCATTGTCTATTGGTTATTTTTTAGGTGGTAAAAATGCAGACTCAATAAAAGAGAATTTAGACGATTATTTATTCAAAGTAGTTATAGTTGCTTCTTTATTAATTTTCTCAACTCCAAAATTAAGTAAATTAATTTTTTATGTTTATGATTTTTTAGATGTTAAGTTGGCTAGTTTCTTAAGTTCTTTTTTGTTATTTTTTCCTGCTTTAGTTGCCTTAGGTATGATATCTCCAATTGTCACAAAGCTAATTGCAAAGAATGTCGATAAGTTAGGAAAAGATTTGGGATTTATTTATGCAATATCAACATTCGGAAGTCTAATTGGTGCCTTATTGGGTGGATTTGTATTGTTGGTTTATTTTTCAGCTAAAGAAATATTTATATTTACTGGAATTATTTTATTTTTAATTTCAATAGTCCATTTTTTATTAAAAAAAAAATATAAATATGGGCTAATTACTATATTGTTTTTTATTATTGGTTTTTCAAATCCGCTATCAAATTTAAAATTGAGTAAAGAGAATAGAATGGATGATAAAATGGTGAATGTTAAATTGGTTGATAAAAAAGATACATTTTATGGAAGAGTTGATGTTGTTGATTTGGAATCAAAAGTAGGAAAAGGTGCTTATCGTGTTATGTTGGTAGATGGAGTTGCTCAAGGATTAGTGGATAGAGAAAAAAATAAAAGTGTTACGATGTATTCATATGTTATTGAAGAAATAATTCGTCAACAAAAAATGGAAGATTCGAAAAAAGTTCTTTTTGTGGGTGTTGGAATGGGTGTTATGCCAAATGCTATGAAAGAAGATTACCATATTGAAATGGTTGATATTAATCCAATAGTTGTAGAATTTGCAAAAAAATATTTTAACTTAAATAAAGATGTAAATATTCAAGATGCAAGAATTTTTTTAAACAAACAAAAATATAAAAATGATGCAATTGTTATTGATGTTTTTTCTGGTGAAACCATACCAGCACATTTGCTTACCAAAGAATTTATGAAATTAATGTCTGATAGATTATCAGATGATGGTCTTATCGTTTTTAATATAGTAGGTAATCCATATGAAGGTTTTGAGAGTAAGGCAATCATAAAAACAATTAATTCAGAATTTAAACATGTAAACATATTGCCACTAGTTAATGGTGATGAAAAAAATATAAATTATGTAGTGACTGCTTCAAAAAAAGAAATTACTCTTGATAGGGGAGTTTTAGTTGCAAAAGTTTATGAGAAAATGGCAACTGTAGGTATCAATATAAATAATATGCAAAAAATTACTTTTCTAGAAAATTTAAATTTATATAAAGATGGTGAGGTTTTAACAGACGAAAAAAATAAAATAGATTTTTATAGAACTAATTTAAGAGATGGTATAAAAAAAAATCTAATGGGTATTTTGTTTAAATTAGAAAATACCTAAAAATAAATGAATAGAAACATTTTTGTTGATATCTAAGATGATTACTGTGTTGACAAAATATGTTTTTTATTATATTGAAATAAGCAGATTTAAATTCTAAAAAATGTCAAGGAGCAGAGTTAATGATAAATCCAAAGAATGATTTGGCGGGAGATGCTAATGTTGTAAATGATAGTGATATCCCAAAACAAAATACAGAAATTAAAAGTGACAATATTGAAAATATTGCTAATGAAGATTGGCCTTTATTAAAAGAATTGGAAAGTACTCGTTTTTCTTTAAAAAATAAAAAATCAAGCAAGTTAAAACAAGCTTTAGAAGAGATTAAGGTTGCTACCGAAAAAGAAGATGATTTTATTTCTCAACAAAATACTGAAGATGAAAAAAAGATGGAAAAATTCTTTGATGACCAAAACTTAAAAGAATTAAAAGAAGAATCTATTTCTGTTGTTGAGAAAAAAATTGAAATTAATGAGAATAATTATTCAGTTGAAAAGGTTGTTGAGCCTGAAGTGGTAAAAAATGTTGAAGTTCTTCAAACAACTAAACCAATTCAGACTCAAAAATCTGAAGAAATAAAAACTGTTCAAAAGGTAGAGCAAAAACCGAATGATAATGTAAGAAAATTAATTGCTCTTGGTATGGCTAAGATTTTTGTTAATAAAACAGATAATATGTTAGAACCATTAAGGTTTTTGATGGCTAATTCAATGATGGTAATTGTTGCACTTATACAATTTACAATTCCAGCTATTTTAACTTGGTATGCTGTAACGCATATAGAAATTATTGAAAAGCAACTCGCTAAAGAGTTTCTCCATGTTTATATTGTTTATGTTGGCATATTTTATTTTGCATGCTTGTTCTTGTGGATATCGGTTCAGGTTCTTTTGCAAGGAATATGGAATATGGTAAAATCAACAATGAGCAGTTTGGCAAAAGAAGGAAAAGATTAAACTTGTAAAAGATTTAATTTTTGTGGTATAATGTAAAAATCAACAGGTTATCTTGTTGATTTTTTACTTAATAAAGTGATAAAATACACACCTTAAATCCCCGAAGGAATATAAATGTCAGAAAAAGATCAATCATATAATTCATCCAAAATTAGAGTTTTAAAAGGGTTGGAACCAGTTAAGCTTCGTCCTGGTATGTATACTTGGACTGAAGATCCAAATCATATTATTTATGAAATTATTGATAATGCTCAAGATGAAGCATTAGCAGGCTATGCTAGTAAGATTTTTGTAAAAGTTACAAATGGAGAAGTGGTTCAAGTTGAAGATAATGGTCGTGGAATTCCAGTTGACCCGATGCCTGAGCAAGGTGGTCGTAGTGCTGCTGAAGTAATTTTTACTGAACTGCATTCTGGTGGTAAATTTGATAAAGAAGGTGGTGGAGCTTATTCTTTCGCTGGTGGTTTGCACGGTGTAGGTGTATCTGTAACAAATGCCTTATCTAGTGAATTATTTGCATTAATTAAGCGTGATGGAAAACTGAATAAGATAAAATTTGAAGAAGGTGAATTGGTTGAGCCATTAGCAGAATGTGGAAAAGTAGCAAAAAAGGATACTGGAACAACAATTATATCAAGACCAAACCCAAAGTATTTTGATAATCCTAAAATCAATGTAGAGAAATTAAAAAATTATTTAAGAGTAAAGTCCCCCTTATTGCAAGGTGTTGAAATTGTTTTTCAACAAGATAATGAAGAACCACAAAGGTGGGCTTATGCAGGTTTGAAGGATTATCTTGTTTCTGAATCAAACAAAATAAATCAAGAAACCTTTTGGTTGAATACAGAAGAAATTCCCACTTCAAATAAAACAGATTTTTTATGGGACTTTAAATATTATTTAAAAGAAGATTCTTACTTAGGGAAAAAGGGTGAGGGGCTTCATGTTGTTTTAGGTTTCTTAGAGGAAGGCAAAAGGGTTTCAGAAAGCTTTGTAAACTTAATTCATACCATTAACGGTGGAACTCATGAAAATGGTTTAAAGAATGGGTTGTTTGAAGGCTTAAAATCTTTTATGACACACTATAATTTAATGCCACAAAAAATTAATATTGAAGTTGAAGACTTGTGGCAAAAAGTTTCTTATGTTCTTTCATCTAAAATTTTAGAGCCAGAGTTCCAAGGGCAAACAAAGGAAAAGTTAAATTCAAAAAGTGCTGCTAAATTAAATCTTGGTTTGGTTAAAGACAATTTTGAATTATGGTTAAATGAAAATATTGATTTTGCTAAAAAACTTGCAGAAGTCGTTATCAGTAATGCACAAAAAAGAACCCGTTCAGAAACTAAGGTTGAAAGAAAAAGGGGTGGTTCAAATACTACTTTACCAGGTAAGTTAGCTGATTGCGAAGAGAATGACCCCGAAAAATCAGAATTGTTTTTAGTGGAAGGTGATTCTGCTGCGGGTTCTGGAAAAATGGGTAGAAATAAGGACTTCCAAGCAATTTTGCCATTAAGAGGTAAAATTTTAAATACTTGGGAAGTTGAAACCAATATGCTTTTCAATAGTGATACTATTCACGATATTGCTGTAGCGATTGGTGTTAATCCACACCATATTAATGATGATGTGGATTTTAGTAAACTTCGTTATAGTAAAATCTGTGCAATGTGTGATGCCGATGTAGATGGTCGCCACATTGAAGTTTTGTTGATGACACTTTTCTTGAAACATTTCCCACAAGTGATTAAGAGAGGGCATTTATATATTGCAAAAGCACCTTTGTTCCGTGTTGATTTTCCAAGTGCGAAAAAAAATAAGAATAAGTTGGATGCCAAGAAATATATTCAAGATGAAAAAGAGTTAGAAGACTTTTTAAAGAAGTTGAAAAAAGAAGGGTTTGAAGATACAAGCATTAAAGTTTCTCGTTTCAAAGGCTTGGGGGAAATGTCGGCAGAACAGCTTTGGGATACGACACTTAATCCAGAAAACCGTGTCTTGATTAGGGTAAGTTTTGATGATGACCATTTCCACTCAGATTTAGAAATGTTTAATTTGCTTATGGGCAAAAAAGAATCAAAACGTAGAAAAGAGTGGATGGAAGAAAATGGAAATACCGTAGAGGTTGATGTTTAAAAATCAAATTTTAAAGGATTTATTATGGCTAAAAAATCAGTAGAAGTTGAAACCAAAGAAGAAAATATGGTGAAGGTGTATGATTTAAATATGATAGAGGAAAATATCTCTTCATATGCAGAACATGCTTATCTAGAATATGCAATGAGTGTTGTAAAGGGAAGAGCAATTCCTAATGTGGAAGATGGATTAAAGCCTGTGCATCGTAGAATTTTATATGCGATGTTTAGAGAGGGTATGACCCACAATTCAGTTCATAAAAAATCTGCCCGTGTGGTGGGTAACGTCTTGGGTCTTTATCACCCCCACGGCGATCAATCCGTTTATGAAGCGATGGTTCGTCAAGCACAAAATTTTAGTGTGCGATATCCTTTAATTGATGGTCAAGGCAATTTTGGTTCCCGTGATGGTGATGGTGCTGCTTCTATGCGTTATACCGAAGCAAAGTTATCCCCAATTACTCAAATTTATTTAGATGAAATTCGTGATCAATGTGTGGACTTTATGCCTAACTATGATGGTAGCGAAATGGAGCCTGTTTTTCTTCCATCACGGTTGCCATTTATTTTATTGAATGGCAACCCGGGAATTGCTGTTGGTATGGCTACAGATGTTCCTTGCCATAATGCAAGAGAAGTAATTGAAGCAGTAATGGCATATTTGGAAAATGACCAAATCCAGCTTTCTGAAATAATGAGTTATATTAAAGGACCTGATTTTCCTACGGGTGGTCAAATAATTTCATCAAAAGAAGAGATTATGAAAATTTATAGCGAAGGAAGAGGTTCAATTAGGGTTCGTTCTAAATATAAGATTGAAAATGAAGGTACTAAGAACTGGAAGTTGGTCTTTTACGAAATTCCTCAAGTCGTTTCCATTAAGAAAATAATGGAAGAAATTGATGCCTTATTCAATCCTGAAGATAGAAGCAAAAAAGATGCTAAAGGTAAAGAGAAGAAAATTTCTCCAGAGCAAACGCGATTAAAATTGTTAGTAACTAATTTAATCGGTAAATATACGGATGCTTCTGACAAAAACCATCCTTGCCGTTTGGTGGTTGAACCAAAATCTTTTAAACAAGATCCACAAGAATTAATTCAAACATTGTTAGCATATACAAGCTTGGAAAGTAATGTGCCTGCAAACTTTACCGTTGTGGGTCGTGATGGTAGACCAGTTCAAAAGAGCTTGATGGAAATTATTTATGAATGGACAGATTTTAGAATTGAGACTATTGAGCGTCGTGTAAAGTATCACTTACAAAAAATTGCTGAAAGATTGCATATTTTAGAAGGTCGTCAAATCATTTTAAGTCATATTGATGAAGTTATTAAAATTATTAAAAATTCTGACCATCCAAAAGAAGATTTGATGGCTAAGTATTCTCTGTCTGAAATTCAAGCACAAGATGTGTTGGAATTAAAGTTACGTCAAATTGGAAAATTGGAACTGGATGGTATTCTGAAAGAAATTAAGGAATTAACCAAGAAGCAAGATGAATTGCAAAAAATTATTTCCAGTGAAAAAACCATTAAAAAGCAAATGATTAAAGAGCTTAAGGCGGATATGGAAAAGTTTGGTGATGAAAGATTGACCGAAATCAAACCCGCTGAAAAAGTTGATTTATCTGCTGCGCAAGAAAAAGCTGCTATGGTTGCTCAAGAAGATGTAACTTTAGCAATTTCAGAAAAGGGTTGGGTCAAAGTTATCAAAAATCACAAAACCAAAGAAGAAATAACATTTAAGGAAGGTGATGCTACTGATTACATTTTCCATTGTAAAAATACAGATACTCTTTGCATTTTTGATGTAGAGGGAAAAGTTTACAACTATCCATTATTAGAGATTAATAGTAAGGATGGTTTACCACTAAATACAGTTGCTCAAATCAATAGTAAGATTGCTTTGGTCTGTCCTATTAACAAAGATCATAAGTATGTTATTGCTCAAGATGAAGGATATGGTTTTGTAGTAACTGGTGAGAATTTAATGACTCGTCAAAAGGCTGGTAAAGAAATGGTTACTATGGTGGAAAATAGTAAATTGTTCCAGCCGCTTTATTTCAATAACCAAGAAAATGTAGAAGAAGTGAAGTTGGGTGTTATTACTACCGAAAATAAGTTCTTGATGTATAAACTAAATAATGTTTCTGAAATTGGTAAGGGCAAGGGTGTAGTTTTGGTTGGATTGCCAGATGGTCAAAAAATCAAACAAGTAAAGTTACTCCGTCCTACAGAAGAAATTAAATTTATGACTTACTCTGGTAAAAACAAAACCGAAAAAGAGTTTATGTTAAAACCAGAAGATGCTGTAAGTTTTGAAAAGGGTCGTTCTACAAAAGGAACACATCTCCCACTAAAAGATAAATCAGCAGATATTTTATTTATTTAATGAGTGTAATAAGCCCCTTAGTTGGGGCTTTATTTAATAACAATAATTTGAATTTATAATTTTATTATCTATAATATAAAGAGGAACTAACAAACATTATGCAAGAGAAATCACTATTTTTTTTAAAGAAAGCAAATAAGATTGCTTTAAACTCAAAAGACCAATCTACTAAAGTTGGGGCTTTTATTGTTGATGAAGAAGAAATTTCTCCATTAGGTTTCGGCTACAATGGATTTCCTAGAGGTTTTCCAGATAATGACCCAATAAAAACACAAAGACCAGAAAAATATTTATGGGGCGAACATGCTGAAAGAAATGCAATTTATAATTCTGCTCAGCAAATAATGGAAAATTCTATTATTTTTTTAAGTCATTTTCCAAATATGGAAGCAACAAGAGGAATAGTCAGTTCTGGTATTCAAGCAATAATTCTTCCTACTATTGATAGAAGTCACGAGCATTTTAGTAGAGTAATGGAAATGCTTAATTATGCAAAAGTAGATTTAATAACTTTAGATTCTAATATGTCTCATTTGTTTGGAGAGAAGATAGAAGAAAGAACACTGCAAAAATATAATAGCTATATGGAATTAACCATAGAATATGGTGAAGATTTGTCTGACACTCATGCTTTGAGAAAAGAAGGGGCTTTGATAATGAAAAAAGGAACTTTAGCACCAATTGCTATGGGTGCAGAAGGTCCTCCACCTAACTTAATTGTTGATCCATTAAAGATAGAAAAAGAAGGTGTTAGTTTTTGGATTCAAGAAGCCGCAAAAAATGCTATTTTTAATGCGGTTAGACCAAAATTAAAAAACTCAACCGCTTATGTTTCATGGTGTCCTTGTGCTCATTGTGCATTAGCTTTAGTTTCGGTTGGTGTTAAAAAAGTGATTACTCATCATCCAGATTTTACCAAAGAAGCTGATTTAAGATGGAAGGAACATTTTGAGAGAACTGAGCGGGTTTTTGAATCAATTGGGATGGAATTTGAGATGGTAAGCGAGCATCAGATGGAAAAAGTTAATAAAAAATCAATTGGGATAAAAAAATAAAATGAATTTGCTGCCTAGAAAAGAAATTTTGGAAACAATTAGAGATACAAATAATTCAGTATCTTTATGGTCATTCGTAAATAGTGAGATGTCTAAAGATTTGTTAAGTGAAGATGAAAGAAAAAATTTTTCAGATTGGATTACGAAAATAAATCAATGGCATCATAACAATAAAGGATTTTATCCAAATTTAAAAGAATTGTTTTCAAAAGATGGGCAATTAAATTTTATTGAAGGACAAGAAGATATAGGGGTTTTAAGGTTAGAAAATGAATCAGTAATTGTTCGTAATGCCGATATGGGATTAAGTATTAGTTTACACTCTCCTAAATTAAAAGAGTTATCAATTAAAGAGTGGAAAAATTTTGAAAAAATAATTTCTTTATTAGATATTGGATTAATTGATGCAAAAAACTTTCATTCTTTAATTTCATTTGATAAAATGAATCATGAGCTTAAAAATAAAGACTCGAAAAAAGAAACTAAATTAAAATTATAAAAGGGAAAAAAATGGAAAAATTAAGATTTATTACAATTGAAGGTGGTGATGGTGCTGGAAAAAGTACTTTTATTCCTGTTATCAAAAACTTTTTAGAATCAATCGGTGAGGAGGTGGTTTTAACTAGAGAGCCTGGCGGAACTGCTTTGGGTGAAAAGTTAAGAGACCTTTTGTTAACTCATAAGATGGATGTAACTGCTGAAACATTATTGATGTTTGCTGCTCGTGCTCAACACGTTGCAGATGTTATAGAGCCTGCTTTGCAAGAAGGTAAATGGGTGATATGTGACCGCTTTACAGATTCTACATATGCTTATCAGTGTGCTGGAAAAGGTTTCCCCGATGGCTCTTTAAAACAATTAGAGAACATTGTGCAAGGTGATTTAAGACCTGGAATTACATTTGTATTTGATGTTCCGTTACACATTAGTAAAGAAAGATTAGCTAAAACTGGAAAGATTCCAGATAAGTTTGAATCTGAACCAGATGCTTTTAAACAAAGAGTTGCTTCTGGATATAAAAAATTAGTTAAGGAACAATTAAATCGTTGTAAATTAATTGATTCATCTCAAACCATTGAAGATACTAAAGAACAAGTTTTATTACATCTTCAAAGTTTTGTGCGGGAATTTACTAATCCTAATAAAAAAAAAGCAAGACCATAAATAAAGAATAAAAAATAAGCCCTTTCGGGCTTATTTTATTTCTTAATTATCATTTGGTCATCTTGATAAATTAGTTCGTAATTTTCTCCTTCAATAATTTTATCTTCTAAAATATTGTCGGATAAAAATGATTCAACTTCATTTTGAATAGCTCGCTTAATTGGTCTTGCCCCATATGTTGGGTCATAACCAACTTCTACTAAATGTTCAACTAAAGAATTGTTGAATTGCATATTGATATTTTTTCGCATGAGTTTATTTCTTAATACATCTAATTGTAATTTTACAATTTCTTTAATATTCTCATTAGAGAGTGGGTGAAAGATAATTATTTCATCAATTCTATTGATTAATTCTGGTCGCATATAATCTTTAACTTCGGTCATGACTGAAGCTTTAATGTCAGAATATTTTTTAGTTTCATCCTTTATCATTTCTTGTATTTTATGAGAGCCAATATTAGATGTCATAATGATTACGGTATTTTTAAAATCAACCAATGTTCCCTGTCCATCAGTTAATCTACCATCATCTAACACTTGAAGAAGAATATTAAAAACATCTGGGTGTGCTTTTTCTATTTCATCTAATAGAATAATGGAATAAGGTTTTCTTCTTACAGATTCAGTAAGAACTCCTCCTTCTTCGTAACCAACATAGCCTGGAGGGGCACCAATTAATCTTGAAACAGAATGCTTCTCCATATATTCGCTCATATCAATCCGAACAATTTGTTTTTCAGAATCAAATAAGAATTTAGCTAATGATTTAACGAGTTCAGTTTTACCAACCCCTGTTGGACCAAGGAAAAGAAATGAGCCATATGGACGATTTTCATCTGAAAGACCAGCTTTTGCTCTTCTAATTGCTTTTGAAACACTTTTTATAGCTACTTCTTGTCCAATCAAGTTTTGTTTTATAACATCTTCCATTTCTAATAATTTTTGTTTCTGATTTTTTACCATTTTGTCAATTTCAATGCCCGTTGCTTTAGAAACAATATATGCAATTTCATCTTCAGTAACTGCTTTTCTAAATAATTTTTCTTCATGTTCTGTTTTTGTATCACCAACTTGTTCTTTATCTTCTAACATTTTTTGAAGTTTTGGTAATACTTCATATTCCAATTTACCCACTTCTTCCCAGTTGGCTTGTTTTTTAAGTTGTTTAATTTGCTCTTTTGTTTTCTCAATATTGTTTTTTAATTCTTGAACAGAAAAGCTTTCTGCCTTTTGTTGTTCCCAAATGCTCATTAATCTTGATTTCTCAATCTCAAGTTCAGAAAGTTGTTTCTTAATTATTTCTGTGGCATTCTGAGCTTTTTCGTCTTTCTCAACAACAGCCAACTCAACATTTAATTGAATAATTTTTCTTTCTATCTTATCGATAGATTCAGGCTTTGAATCCATTTCCATTTTAATAAGTGCAGCAGCTTCATCTATTAAATCAATAGCTTTATCTGGAAGAAACCTATCGGTTATATAGCGATTAGATAATTGTGCTGATGCGATTAATGCATCATCTGTAATGGTTACACCATGATGAATTTCATATTTTTCTTTTAACCCTCTTAATATGGCAATAGTATCTGAAACGGTTGGTTCATTAACTAAAACCTTTTGGAACCTTCTTTCTAGTGCAGGATCTTTTTCAACATATTTCCTATATTCATCTAATGTGGTTGCTCCAATACAGTGTAGTTCGCCTCTTGCTAAAGCGGGTTTTAACATATTGCCAGCATCCATTGCTCCATCTGCTTTTCCAGCACCAACCAATGTATGAAGTTCATCAATAAAAAGAATGATTTTACCAGCTTCTTTTTCAACTTCTTTTAAAACATTTTTTAGACGTTCTTCAAATTCTCCACGAAATTTAGCCCCGGCAATTAGACTAGCTAGGTCTAACCCTAAAAGTTTTTTGTTTTTTAAGTTTTCAGGAACTTCATTTGAAATAATGCGTTGTGCTAAACCTTCAACAATTGCTGTTTTACCAACGCCTGGATTACCAATAAGAACTGGGTTATTTTTTGTTCTGCGAGCTAATATTTGCATAGCTCTACGAATTTCTTCATCTCTTCCTATAACTGGGTCAAGTTTATTGTTTAATGCTTGCTCTGTAAAATCAATAGTATATTTAGACAGAGCATCTTCATTTTCTTCTTGAGATTGACTTTGTGTTTTTTCTTTTAGAACACTTTCTAAAACTGAGGGTATTTTATTTTCTTTTAATCCTTGCTTTAATAGTAAAGATTTTAATGAAGTATTTCCTTTCATTATTGCTGAAATAAATAACTCACCTCTAACAAATTCATCGCCACGAGAATCACTAATCTCTTGCATAACAAGAAGTGTTTTGTAAAGTTCTCTTGAAACTTGAATGTTTTGAGGATTTGAAACAGAAGGATAATTTTGAATTAATTCTTTTACATTAGTTTTAAGGTTATCAATATCGCTTATTCCTAATTTGTTTAAAATAATGTTAAACTTAGTATCTTTTTGTTCAAGTAAAGCAGAGATTAAATGAATATTATCAATTTCTTGATGATTATTCATTATGGCTTTATTCTGAGCATCTTGAAAGGCTTCTTGTAGTTTAGCAGTCATTTTGTTTGCATTCATTTTTTTCTCCAAAAAAGTAGTTAGTTCTTATTTGGTATTGAAAATAAATAAAACAAGTAAAATTATTTGTTTATTTTATATATTTTTATTTTATCATGGATGCCAAACCAAGAAAAATTAGATTCTTTAAATTTATTGGTCAAATTTTCATCAAGAACTGCTTTTAATTCTAATCGTTCAAAAAAGTTATCGTTTGCAGTGCAACCACCATAACCTTCTCCGATATATATTAATTTTTGTCCAACATTCATGTTTTTCAAAATATTATCTGCAAAATCAGTATCATAGTTAGGCCAACTCATTAATACAGTATTGTATTCTGGATTGTTTTTTAAGAAAACAACACTATCAGCTTCAATAATATCTGTATAGGTTTTTCTAAATCCATAATTATTTTTAGTAATTCTTTTATCCGTAGGTGTAATGTTTATACCTTCTTTTTGTAAGCAGTGACTTAAAAAGCCACTTCCAGCCCCAACTTCTAATATTGTATCGGTTAAAAAATGTTCTTTCATTGTTGATATAAAATTATTAGTGATAATAAAGAATCCATATTCTTTAATATACTCTTCTCTAAAATAATTCATTGCGAAATTTAATTCAAAATCATTACTGTTAAATAAGTCATAATATTGAGGTGTAAGGATGCCAGTTGTAAGAAGATCTTTTATTTTTAAAAGGTTTTGATTTAAATCATCACTAAAATTGGGCATAAAATTTTTATAAGCATCAATTTTTTTTTCTAAATTATTTTTTGGAGTAGGAATCTTCATCTTTTATCTTATTTTGTGTTGGTTTTTAATATTATAAACTATTTTCTATTTTTTTAAATCCTTGACATTAAAGTGTTTTATATTTAAAGCTAAATAAAGCATTAAATGTCTAGCGAGAAAAAAATGAAAAGCGATGAATCTTTGGTGAAAAAACAAAATAAATTTTCAACTTTTGAAAACTTAAGCAAAACAGCTTCGTTTTTAGCAAATGACATTTCTGTTTTTTTAGGTGAAGAACTAGACGAACTTAATGTTTCTTCATATGCTTTTAGAGGTGGAATGGAAAGGGCATTATCTAGGGTTCTTAATTCTTTAGTGAAACAAGAACAGCCAGTTGTTATATTCCCAGATTCTGTTCCAGGATTTACACTTATGGTATTTAGAAGAGTTTTAGTTGATAATAGTATTGAGCAAATTAATGTAAAAAGAGATCCTGTCTCAGAAATTAAAGAAGCTGAAATACTTGATAGTGTTATTTCAAGATTTTTTAATAAAAATCAACAAAAAGTTTTAATTATTGAAAATACAGATGTTATTTTTGCATTATTCCCTGTAGCAGATACAAGAAAAAATTTAAAAGAATTAGAGTTATATATAACTTTTTAATTTTATTTGGTTTTTTTTACTTCTTCTTGTTTTGTATTTTCTACTTGCTATAATTAATAATAAGAAAATATAAATAGGATTATTTATGAGTAATCAAATAAAAGCAGAAACATTTAAAGAAATTGTAAAAGAGTTAATTGAAAAGACACAAAAAGAATTAGGTCGTCCTTTAACTGCTGAAGATATTGCTGTTGTAAAACAAAAAAATGTATTATTGCCAACAGGTGAATTTACTGTTTCTGTAGTTCCCAAAGAAGAATTTGCTAAAAAGTTTACAGAAGGTGGACCAATATTTAAAGATGAGGTTAGTATTGTAGATTCTCAAAAAATGTCAGAAGAAACAAATTCTACACCATCAGTAAAAAGAAATAGACCAAAATGAAAATTTAAACTAGCTCATTGGGCTAGTTTTTTATTTGAATATGAAAAACATTATTGACTTTTTTCTTTATTTTTGTCTAACTTGTTTATGAAATGGAAGAAGAAATGAGCGAAAAATTAAATTTAAATAAGTCAGCAGTTGATTTTTATTGGAAAACGCAAGATCAAAGAATGTTAAAGATTCTTTCAATGATGGAAGCTGTAGAACCATGGGTGGTTGATGATGTTGAATCAGTTGCAAAAGAATTAGTAAATTTTGGAAAAAAAATAAGTGTTGCAAAAACTGGTCAATTATCTCAACACTCAGATGAAGTCACAATTATTATGACATATATCTTTTCTGGAAAAGCATTGAGAATGTTAAATTGGTTAGATGATAATTATCCAGGATTATCTTTTCATTATGTGATGGAAGCACGACAAAGAGAAGATTGGGAAGCTGGTCGTTTATTGTTAGACCGCTTAAAGACAATTAAAAATTTATCATTGTTAGGAATGATTTTTACTCCAATGAGAACTAGACTAATTTCTGGTTTGTTAGAAGACGATGATGAAGAACAAGAAGAGAACGAATAAATATTAACAAAAATTAAATTTTGATTTTTAAAATTTGATTTTTGTTTTTTTTTACATATTATAAAATAAGAATTTTTAAGGAATAAAAATGCTAGACATTAACATTAAAAAAATAATAAAATTAGTTGGAATTTCAGGTTTGCTATTCTTGTCATTAAATGGAGATGTAATGGCTAGAATTAGTTGTAAAAACAATGGTGATGGGACCGAAACTTGTACTTCTGGTAGCTTATTGGACCCAACTACAACTACAAGAGTAAGGGTAGCCCCGCCACCAGTTGCACCAGATCCTACACCTGCACCAGCACCTACATATACTGTTACTACAATAGAAACAGTAGATCCTAATGCTTCCATAAAGACAGACATACTAAAGAGTCCTACTAGAACTAGATGTTGTGGCATAGTTGGTGATACAACATCTACCCCAACAACAACTGCTGATACGACATCTACTGCCCCAGCAACAGATTCAACATTTACTTCTACAAAGGTTGTTTCTGGGGCGGACATCAACGCGCAGTATGAAGCTGCGGCTGCTAGTTCTACCTCTAGTTCTACCTCTAGTTCTACCTCTAGTTCTACCTCTAGTTCTACCTCTAGTTCTGTTCCTTCTACTGGTGGCACCCCATCATCTGTGCCTAATGCTTCATTCCAAATTCCTTTCCCAGATAATCCTTATAATGCAACATATAAATCTGCTGGGTGTTCTGAGGCTGTTTATAACGAAATGTATAATGCTCAAAAAGCTGTATATATTTCACAAGCAAAAGTTCTTGAAAAATCTTTAATAGAAAGTCAAGTTAAAAGAGCACCTAGAGCAGCGGCTCAAAATAGCTTGGATTGTTTAAAGAGTGTAACAGATCAACTCAAACAACTTACCTCAATGGCTGAAGGAATATATAATCTCATATTAGGAACAGGAACCCCAGATTGGGGAGCACTTGCTGGTAAGGCAATGGATGCTTTAGGTAGATATGCTTGTCAAAAAATTGATGGTTATTTGGGTCAACAGTTACAAGATATTACTTCCCCTATTGTAACTTCAGTTACAGATTTACCAAATGATTTATTAAAAGCATCTGGATTAGAAAGTATAACAATTGGTGATACAACTGTTGATATTTCTGGTCAAGTTAATAGTGCGATTAATGACTCAATTAGTAAGGCGGCTACAACAAGTACGACTGGTTCTCAAATCGATAGTGCCGCTGCTGGTGTAAATAGTGTATTGACTGGTGCTGCAACTACTGCATCATCAACCGCATCAAAGGCAGCAACAACTACAGCTAACACAGTAAGCGGTACTTTTAAATAATTAATAGGGAAAATTAAAATGAATAAGAATAATTTTAAAATAAAAATAACATCAGCAGCAATCGGATTATTTTTAATGAGTAGTTCTGCTCACGCAACCGTTCCAACTATTTCATTTGCCGAACTTGGTCAAGCTGTAGTAAGTGCTACGAAGGGTATTATTACTGCTGCTCAAGGGACAATTACCGCAGCACAAACAACTTTAAGTGCTGGGTATAATTATTTGTCTATGAGAGCAACAGCAGCTAATGGACAAAAGTTAAGTGGTATTGAGGAAGCAGTCAATAATCAGACAAGACAAGGTGTTATGAATAATGTAGATGCTGATTATAGAAAAAGACTCGCTGATGGTCAATTGGAGTTGGCAAAAATAGGGGTAGACATGCTTCCTTCAGTAGATGCTTGTGTGCAAGCATCTAACCTTGCACCTAATTCAGCAAAATCTGCAACACAAAAATCTGCTGGTAAGGGTGGCGGTGGTGGTCGGACAGACCCAACAAACCGCCTTCAATCTGTTGTTTCAAATGCGACTGCACAAGCAGAAACAATAAAACAACAAAAAGATTTAAATACTTGTGTCCCAGAGTTTGGAGAAGTTGCTGGTTGTGATCCTAAAAATAAGAAAGAAAAATATGCTGGTGGTGATATGCATCCCCGTGGTATTAAGGGAAATATTGCTGATGTTCCTAGAAATGAAAGTGCAAAATCTGCATATAAGAACTTAACTTATGAAGATGATAAAGCTTTTGATGTAGCTAAAAACTATGCCAATAATATGGCTTATTATGATAAGCCAAAGGTTGCAACTCCAGAACAACTGAAGAAAAATCCATCTTATGTCGCATTATATCGTGCAATGCAAACAAAATTAGATGCTGCACATGATTCAGTCATGGATATAATTAAATTAAGAAGAAAACCAGATTCTGATATTGATACATCTATAGGAACTGGTAAAATATGGGAAAAAGCTCTAAGCGGAAAAACATACGAAACAGTTACTGGTTTAACAACAGCACCAGGAAAAAGACCTTCTATGTTTGAATTAACAAACTTTGAAGTTAAATATGATTATATGGGTGGCGATACAAAAGTTGACTTAAGTTCGACTGAAGAAGTTAATAAGAGATTAGCATTGTCTAACTATATTGCTTGGGCTTCATATCAACAACAAGAAACTACTAATTTGCTATTGTCTCATATTTTAGTTCAATTAACTACACCTATTAATAAGGGTCAGTTAGATTCTGAGTTTGCAAAAACAATGAATGCAAAATAAAATTTTAATAGCCACTTCGGTGGCTATTTTTTTGACATTATAAATAAATTTGCTAATAGTAATATATGGATAAATTTTTAGAAAAAATTCAAAATGATTTAGATACTAAAATTTTTACTTGCATAAATGGAGAAAGCATCATAAAAACATTTCCTAAAACTTTCGAAGAAGTTAGACCCAAAAAAACAAAAAAAGTTAAGAGAAATGTTGATGTATTGAGTGAAGGTTCTATTTACAAGGGTGTTTTTGATAAGTTTTTAAAAGAAAATCCGAATTTTTTAGAAGAAATTAAAAAATAATAGAGGAAATAAATATGAAAAAATTAATGTTAATTTTAATTGCATTTTTGAGTTTAAATGCAAACGTAAGTGCTCAAACAAACTTTAATAGATTTTCGCAATACTCATTGAATGGCACTCTTTCACAAGAAGTATCAATTAGTTCGTCTGGAAATTATTTGTATGAAGTGGTATCACAGCTACAAAGCCAAAGTGGAGTTAATATTCAAATTCAAAGACAAGTTGATGGTAATATATATTCAATTTTTAATAGTAGTAATTATTATCAAAATATACTTTTGCCCATTAATAACTTTACATTTACAGGTACTTTGGAAGATGCTTTAAATGCATTGGCATCACAAGCTAAAATAACTTGGAAAAAAAGTGGAAATGGTGTGATTATTTATACTGATATATTTGCAGAACAAGTGTTCATTAGCATCGGAGGTTTCACTAATTTGTCTAATGTTGCATCAACAATTCAAGGACAAACTGGACTTAGGTATGTTATTGACCCAGAAACTTATGTCGGTGTGTTACAAGATGTTCATGGACACCCTGCTTCTGTTGCAAAACAAATGGCATATGATAATAGTGTTCCAAAGGAGGGTCTTTTACAAATCGATGGGTTCTATTTTAGTGGAACTCTTAGAGATGCTTTAAATAATTTGGCTTCAAGGGCTATTGTTTCTTGGAAGTGGAATGGAAAAGAAGTAGTTTTTTCTAGAACTGCTAGTCAAAATAGAACTGCTGCCAATGGTCAAAGTGCAGCTTCAAATACTCAAACAGAAAACTGTGGTCCAGCACCAGCAGTAAATCCAAAGACTGCTGGTGGTGTTAATCTTTTGCTTTTATGCTATGGACCGCGTCCTTGTAGGTTGTGTCAACCGCTTAGAAGTATTTATGATAGGGTGTGCGAAAAAGCCTCTAGTCAACAAATACAACAAGGTGTGCAAAATGCAAAATGCAATGCATTGAAAAACTCATCTCCAGAAGAACGTCAAGCTATTAATGACGAATTGTCAAATTTTCAACTCCAAAAACCCAAAACTCCTGAAGAAATAGCAAGAGAAAAAGAGCAAGAAAAACAACTTAATAATTACATGTCAAATCGTGGATATCAAGATGCTCCATTCAATGCTAAAAACATAAGTAATGCTCCTACTAATTTTAGTAAAAAGACTGCTGAAGCACCTAAAGGAACAACGAGTGTAAAAGCTCCAGAAATTAAAGCAACAACTAATTTTTCAAGTTCCCCAAAAGATGCTAAGCCAATTACTCCTCCTGAAGATTCAAGTAATACAAAAAAGCCAACTACAAATGTATTTATGAAATAAGTATGAAATAAGGATGGTAAAATCATAAAGCCCCAGTTAGGGGCTTTATATTTGTTAATTTTCCAAGATATCGTTGGGTGAAAATTGTTTCTTTTTTTCTTCTATTTTTTTAATTTTGATTCCAATATAGGGTTCACCTTTTTCACTAAAACAAACAATCCTATGAACTATTTTTGGGTTATCTTCTGCTAATATTCCATTTGGGTTTTTTTCATCATCTCTTTTTAATGCATCAATAATATATTTAAACATCATACTCATTGCATCTTCATCAACTAATCTGCTAGCTTGTCTAAAAAGTGTCAACTCTACACTTGTTTCAAAAAAGGGTAGTTTTTGCCCTTTTGATTTTAAATCTAAAAACAAATAGTCTAATTGAGATTTGATAACTTCATGCCATACTTTTTTATAAGTAAAGACTTGTTTTTGTCCAAATTTAAGTTGCATTTTAGCCAAGATCTGATTAACACTCAATAGCTTTGCACCATTAAATAAAAAAGAAACATGGTCATTAGAAACACTAGTGGTGCAGATTGCTGATTTATTAATTTTATTGATTTCTGGAATGGTGATACCAGTTGATTTTTTTTTGGAAACTTCTTCTTTAACTTCTATTTCATCTTTAACTAAAATTTTTTTTGATTTTTTTTTGTTTTTAATTTCACCACCTAATGTTTTAGAAATTTTTAGCTTATCGTTATTTTTTAACATACTGTTTAGTTGTTCTTCGGTTAACTTTAATCCCATGATTATCCTTAAAATAAAAGAGCTAATTTTAAAAATTAGCTCTTTTATTATAGGTTGTATTGTTTATTTAGTCAATAATTTCCCATTTTGGGTTTTGGTGCTTTAGGACCTTTGTTTTTATTGGACATTTCTAGGTTATTATCGTTGGTGTTTTCCATTAAAGGATATAGTCCTTGTGATGCATTCTCTAATGCTGCCGCCATTTGTTTTTTTGATTTAGCAAGTGCAATATCTTGCAATTCTGGACCTATGTTTTTGTAAACAACTTCCAATTCTCTAGCGGGTTTTAATAAGTCAAAATTATTCGTGAAACTTTTTTGATTTATTTCATTAAAATTTCTTGGGTTTATTTCTTCTTTGAAGACAGCAGATTGACCATTTAATGACAATAATGTTACAGACTTGTTTGATATTTTCATGTTTTTTTCCTCACTTTTTTAATTTTAATATATTTATAAATTAAATCAAATAATTCTTATTTTAACTTCTCTGCATTTTTTCTTAATAGTTTTTCTTTAGAATTCCATTTATCAGTTAAGCTTTTAGCTTCATTGATATCACCTAAAAATTCAGGCGGAGCAGAAAACTGTAATCCAGATTCTTTTGAGGAAATAATTTCACTGTGACTATAAATATTTACTGTTGGAACAATCGGGGTGTTTGATTCATATATTTCAATTGGAATGGTGAAAAGTTTTTTGTGAAAATTAACATGTATTGTTCCTGTGTCATCTTGGAAGTATTCTCTACCTACTAAATTTTTAATACTTTGTAATATCATTATCTTATCAATGGAATCAATTGTTAAGGATATTGCAAAAGGTGGCATGTCTGGATTTTCTTGTTGATCTCCATCAACTACATCTGCTAAAAAATAAATTTTATTGCGATTATTTTTTATAATAACTTTATTCCATTTTATGAGACGAAACCAATCTGATTCGGATGGCTGTATTGCTAAAAAGACTTCTTTTGTTCCTTTCTTTATTCCCAGTGAAAAATATCTGCTTCTTAGGGTATCTAATTCTATTATTTGATTAGATAGTTGATAAGAAAAACCTTCTTTTTTCTCTTCTTCAAGCCAAGCTAATAAACTATAAAAACCCGCACAATGTTCTAGATATTTCAATAATGGTTTCATATTGTTTCCTAATTTAAACTTATTTTCACTATAAGATACAAAAATAATTTGTCTTGACAATAGTGCAAAATAAAATAAATTATAAAAACAAATTAGAGTTAATTATTATGGCATATCCAAAATCTGAAGATAAAAAAATAAATAAATTATCACGTGTATTAATAAAATACACTGAACAGGAAGGTATTGAGTTTTCTTTTGGTGGTAATGTTCTTTATCCAATAGAAGCACTATCTTTTTTTGGAGGTCTGTCTTTATTTTTAATTGAAGCAAAAGATAATTATGAAAAAATTCATAATGGAATTTATACTGTAGAAGAATTAATGCAAGGGTTGGGAAGAAAAATTAAAGAGCCAACATTTGAAGAGTCGATAAAAGAACAATCTTATTTGAACAAAATACCTAAAACAAAATTATTTCCAATAGACTTTTATGAAAAAGAAGAAGAAACATTTTTTGGATTTATTCCAAGAATTTCTCAAGAAATACCATGTGACTTTTTAACAATAGCCCATTTTTCGCATTACACTTTAGAAGAATATTTAAAAATATATAAAAAAAATAAAATGCTATTAGTAGATGGTCGTGTTCCATTAGACCCTCTTTATGATAAAATGGTTACAAAAATTAATGCAAATAAAGTAAAAATTATTCCTGCTTCCTCCATGCCTAAAGGTTTATCTGATAAGTAAAAAAGTGCTTGGTTTTTTTGTTTAATTGGAATATAATCCCAATAGCAGAAAGTATAAATTATTTTATATGTTCAAAAAGGAAAAAATTATGGCATTCGGAAGCAATATTATTAAAAGACAAGAGGTTACTGATGAGAAATCTGAAATTGAGCAAGAAGAAAAGAATTTCTTAATGCCAACTAAGGATGCAAAAAAAGATTCTTTAAATGACCCTTATGGTGAAGAGTTAACAAAAAAAGCTGCTTATCAATACACCATGAAAACCTTGAATGCAATTAAGATTGTTTCTCCAATTATAACGGCATTAATCTCAAAGCCTGGAATAGATGCCTCAAATGAAGAATTGCTAGATAGTTTTAGAGAACTTATAAAAGATATTACAGAAATCTCCACATTGGTTTGTGAAAAAATTGGTATTGATCCTAGTAAGGAAAAAAATTATTGGATTCGTAATGTCTTAGAAAAATCTTTTTCAGAATTCAAAAAAGACCAATGGATTGCAAATAAAACAATAGATAATCAAAAAATTGCTTTATTGATAGATGAAGTTATTAAGTTTAGTCAAACAACGATTGAAAAGTGGGATTACGAAGAGCTTGATCCTATTAATGCTTTACATTTAGCTAATTTTAGAGCAATTACTCCTGTTATTTCAGAAGCAAAGAATAATTTTGATTTGTATCGTAATTTTGAAGATGACATAGAACCAATCATGAAAAAGCTATATGAAACTGCTTCTGAAGCAGTAAGTAAATTAGCTGATTCTTATGCTTCTGTTGAAGATAGGGCAAGATTGTTTTCTGTTATAATACAAGAGGCAGGTGTTTTATATTCTAATTGTTGGCATGCTGAAGGAGTTCGTGTTGAAAAAATAATGAATTCTTATGCTCCCGAAAAATTAGAGAAAGCATTAGAAAAACATAAAAGTTCTGGTGGGCTACCGTTGAATAAAATAGATCAAGACTTTGACAAATATTTTAATAAAATGTTAATGGTTAGCCAAAAATTGGTTGCTTCTCAAAAAAGTGGATTAGATAAAAAATTAAAAACAAAAAAATAATTTAAATTACTATGGTTAAAATAAGGGCAGATTGAGATCTGCTTTTTTTATTGACATAATAATAAAAATATTAGATATTTCTAAAAAGAGAAAGTCAAAAGGAACTATTATGGGTTTATTCGATTGGACAAAAAGAAAAAGTAAAGAAAATTTAGATTACGGTAAAAAAATACTTGGCACTGAACAAATAAAAGAAACCTCTAGTTATATTAGAGAAGCTGCTAAACAAGTATTGTCTCCAAAGGAACAAATAAAAAATGCAAAAAAAGAAACATTCATAGAGGCTAAACAAAGATTGAGGGTTTCAGATGCTGATATAGTTATAAACTATCGTAATATGGTTTATGGATTTTATATTGCATTATTTTTTTCATTATTCTGTTTTGGAATAGTAATTTATAATTTATTTGTTGAAATGAATTTACTAGGAGCACTAAGTTCTATTGCTATTTTGCTTGTTTGTTTATCAAATTGTTTTAGATTTTCATTTAGAGCCTTCCAAATAAAGCATCAAAAACTATGTTCAGTAAATGATTGGTGGAATCGTGCAACAGAATGGTTTCCCAAATTACCTTAATTGAAATAGAAAATAAGGATAAGATATGTCAGAACAAAAAAAAGATAGTGCGGATAATTTTCTATGGGTGACTGGGGCACTAGTTTTGGTAATTATTGGAATTGGTTGGATGTGGGGTGATCAGATAAAATATTACTATCTCACATTAAAATTAAAAGAAATGAAAATAATATCAATTTTTTATGCATCTGATAATTTAATTGAGGCAATGAAAACGATAGAGGATACAAAAGTAACTAAGTGGAGTTGGAAAGAAGTTTTACAACTCGGTAAGATGTCTTGGGCATTTAATATTCCTATTGTTGCATTTTTATCATGGTGGGCATATAAGGTTTTGTCTAAAAATCCATCTAGTAAATTTAAACGTATTTTAAGCATGCAAACATTGAAAGAGTCAGAGCAAAGATTGTGGCCGTATATTGCTCCTATGGTGAATGTGAATCTAATGAAAGAGTCTTTTGATAAGGGGCCTTATGCAATGGCTGTTAAGCCATATGATTTTGCGATTAAGTATCATTTGTTACAAGAAGAAAAAAATGTTGATAGTTTAGATAGAAAAAAAGCAGAAAAATTATTTATATCTCAATTAGGAAAGCCATTTTCTGGATTTTCAAGATTAAGAAGACATGAACAAGCTTTGCTAGCTATTTTTGCTGCTACCGGATTAGGCGATAAAGATGGTGCAATGAAAGCAATTAATGAAATTGCTGTGAGTGCAGCAAAAGTTGGAATTAATAAAATGCCTGATTTATCTTCAGCAAAACCATTATTTAAATATATGGAAGATCCAAAAGTAATAGAAGTTATGAAAAAACATGCATATGTTTATACTTTTATGGCACAAATGTTAGAATTTGCACGTGGAACCGGGGTGTTTCCTCCATCTTATTTTATTTGGTTAAAACCAAGAGACAGAACTTTGTGGTATACATTAAATTGTGTTGGTCGCCAAGTTGCTTTCGTAGAAGTTGCTGGTATTTTTGGACATTGGAGAGCAGAACAAATTGCTAATCATAAGTTAGACTCTCCTTATGTGATTAAGGCTGTTGATGGATTGGAGAGAGCTTTAAGTGAAGTTAAGGTTAATTGAAAGATAAGTGGGCAAACATAAAAGAGCCTAAATGGCTCTTTTATTGTTGACACAAAAGAATATTTTTTATATTAGTTATAAATTAAATAGGAGTTTTTATGTGTAAAATGTTTTATAATTTAATAGATAAATTATCTTGGAGAAGTTCAAAGTCACATTATTTTAATCCAAGGGTTATTAATGTATCGTTTAAAAAATCTATTGATAATAAACTTATTGTGTTAAATTTAATGAGTTACTCTTCAATAGAGTTTGAAATTGAAAATGAAGAAAATTTATTTAATTTAGTGGCTCGGTTAACTAGCAGTGATGAAAAATTATCTTCTAAAGTGTTAGGTTCTTTTAAGTCTGAAAAAGATGCTAAAGAAGCACTTCAAGAATTAAGAATTACTCTTTATATGCCAAGTAAATTAATGGCAAAATATGGTATTGTATCCGTTGTATTATTTGGAATGGTTAGTTCTTTATATTGTATGATAAATTATGGTGATTATCATCATCAGTCAATGCAAAATACAAACAATATGGCTCAAATTCAAAATATGGAACAAAATAATGGAGAATCTCAAGTGGTAGAGCAAAATAATGAAGGTTCTCAACTTGCTGCTGAAAACAATGTTCCTCAACAAATTCAAATGATGCATCCAGGAATGACACAAAAAGAAGAAGAAGAATATTTGCTTAAGATAAATCCTGAACTTGCTCAACAGTTAAGTGCTAGTAGGGAATCTGCGGCTAATGCAATGAAGGAAATAGAAAAACTTAAAGAAATGAGGGCTGAACTAGATCGTCAAGATGAACAAAGAAAAATTCTTCAAGAACAATTAGTTAAAAAAATTCAAAGTGGTGGTGGGGCTAAAAAAATAGAGGCTCCTAATCCTGAAAACTATCTAGGTGAATCAAGTCCAACCCCTCAAGGTGCTGATAGTATTTTGAATAAGCTAAAGTAGGTTTAAATAACAAAAAAGAGCATAGGCTCTTTTTTTATTGACTTTTATTCTTCTTTTGCTAACTTTAAGATAAATTTTAAAAGAAAAAAATATGGCAAAAGAAGAATTTAGAGGGCCGGATGGGGGTGCTGGTGTATCGTTATCAACTACGATAAAAGATGTTAGAACCCCGAAAGAAAAATTTGCAGAATTTATTGGTACTGCTGATGGTTTCTTGATGACTATGGGGTTTTGTGGAGTAATGTTTGTAATGATGCCACAGTTAGGTGAATTATGGGCAATTGTCACAATATTATTAATTAGATTTGCTGCAAAACAAGAATTTAGATTGCCTTTTAGAATGCCAAAAACATCTGGGATGATAGATCCTGGACAAATTAACCCTGGTACAGATAAGCCAGAAATGGCTGAAGGTATTCATTTTTTTGGAAATGAAAGAAAAACTAGAAAAGAGTTATGGTTTAATAACTCAGATATGAGAACTCATGTGCTGATTTTCGGCTCAACTGGTGCGGGTAAAACAGAATCTTTATTATCCTTAGCTTACAATTCATTAGTTCAAGGTTCTGGACTAATTTATGTTGACGGTAAGGGTGAAAACGTGCTTTATACCAAAATTTTCTCTATGGCTAGAACTATGGGGCGAGAAGATGATGTGCTTTGTATCAACTATATGACAGGTTCTAGAGATGTGTTTGGTCCACAAGAGAAAAAATTGTCAAACACATTAAATCCATTGTCTAGTGGTGGTTCTGGTGGATTAACAGAATTGTTGGTTTCTTTAATGGATGACGGCGGTGGCGGCGGCGACATGTGGAAAGGTCGTGCTATTTCTCTTATCTCTGCGATTATGATGGCTTTGGTCTACATGCGAGATCAAAAAGAAATTCTTCTTGATGTGGAAGCGGTTCGTGAATACCTTATTCTTGATAATATTATAAAGATGTACAAAACACGTCGTGATTTTCCAAACCATATTAGAGCAGCATTAAGAGCTTACTTGGTTTCTTTACCAGGTTTCCAAGAATCTGCCCCTAAACAAAATGATACGGTTATGGAACAACATGGTTATTTACAGATGCAGTTCACCAAAATGCTAGGTTCTTTGTCTGATCAATATGGCTTCATTTTCAAAACAAACTTGGGTGAAGTAGATTTTAAAGACGTTGTTCTGAATCGTAGAATTTTAGTTGTTCTCTTGCCAGCCTTGGAAAAGTCTACTGATGAATTAGCTAACTTGGGTAAAATTATTGTTGCTTGTTTAAAACAGATGATGGCACAAGCTTTGGGGGCTACTGTTGAAGGAACATATGCAGAAGTGGTGGAAACTAAGCCAACCAATTCACCAATGCCTTTTATGACGATCCTCGATGAGTACGGGTACTACGCCGTGAAAGGATCGGCCGTTATGCCAGCCCAGGCCAGATCCTTGGGGTTCTCTATGATTTTTGCGGGACAAGACTTACCCGCTTTTGAAAAGGCTTCAAAAGAAGAAGCAGCATCTATTGTTGCTAACTGTAACATTAAAATATGTATGAAGTTAGAAGATCCTAAAGATACTTATGAGCTTTTTGAAAAAGCTGCTGCTGAAACAACCGTGGTTGTAAATACTCGGTTTGATAGAAAAGAAGGTTCTTTCTTGGGTGGTATGAAACAAGGTGATGGTGCTTCAACAGAAACAAGAAAAAGAATTAATATTCTTGACTTAAAAGATCAAAAAGAAGGTGAGGCTCACATTCTATTTAAATCTGCATTGGTAAGAGCTAAAATGTTCTATGCTTTCACCCCTAAGCCACCTAAAATAACAATGAATTATTTTGTAAGAGTAGAACCGCCAGATATTGAAGTTATTAACCAAATAGATAATGGATTAAAATCTCTTATTAAAAATGTATCTAACGAAAATAAAATAAAAGAATTAGAAGAGAATTTAGAAATTGATAGTCCAAATATTGTAAGGCTGAGAGAGTTATTAAATCAACATGGTTCATTAAAAATGAGTGAAGCTGCTTTTGCGAGTGTTGCTGCACTTGGTAATGAAATATATGAGACATATGAAGAAACAGTAAGTTCTTTTAAGGAACAAATTAATGGGAATGTTTCTTCAGATGACGATGAGGATGACGATGAAATTAATATATTCAGTTCAAGAAAAGATAAAAACACTTCTGATGATGACGATGATGATGACATGGAGGAAAACGATGACATTAATGTGTTTATTGAGGAGGAGGAGGCAAGAAAAGGATTTGAAGAAATCGAAAAAATGGTCGGTGCTTCTGATGATGAAGCAAAAGATGCAGCAAGTAGAACTGTAGAAGATATGAAGAAAGTTTCAAGATATCCAAGTGATGGTCGTCCCGAATCTAAAGAGCCAGAAGAAATTATGGATATTTTAAATGAGCTTGATGAAATGTTTGATGCTGAAGAAGATGATAATTAATTATAATTTTTATTGACTTTTAAGTTGAAATTTTTAAAAGTTTAAGATATGGTAAAAAAAGAATATAAAGTTATATTCTTTTTTGTTTTTTAATTCAATTAATTAGAGGATTTTATAATGGACCGCAGAAGTTTTTTGGGTGTGGCTGCATCATCGGCAGTTTGTTCAATGTTTCCAATGGTAGCGAATGCTAAAGATTCACAAGCTGATTATGATTTATATCGTAAGCAGTATACTTATCAACCTGTTGATTATGCAAAAGAATTAAATGAATCTGGAAGAATAGATAACGAAATTCTTCCCTTTAGAGGAAAAGAAGAAGATGATTTTTGGTCAAAACCAAGAAGAATATTTCTTAAGAGAGAAAGAACTGGTGAAACATCAGAAATTTATTATTATGCGAATGGACAGCTTGATCAAAAACAATATTGGTTAGCTTCGTATTTATTAAGAGATGTTCAACAGAAAAAAATGGTTTATATGGACCCTAAATTACTAGACTTAATTTGTGCTGTTCAAGCTTGGTTGGTATATTACGGTAATTCTAATCCCTTAACAGTAGTAAGTGGGTTTAGAACGTTAAAGACCAATAGTGGTCTTGAAGGTGCTGCTAAAAATTCTATGCACTTATACGGCAAGGCAATAGATTTTAGAGTGGCTGGATTAGATGTTAATGCTTTAGGACAAATTGCTCATCAATTTAGTGCGGGTGGTGTTGGATTATATCCTAGTAGTAATTTCTTACATTTAGATACTGGTAGTGTTAGAACTTGGAACGGTAGTTCTTGGAAAAAGCGAGCACGTGGATAATAAAAAAACCAGCAATTTGCTGGTTTTTTTATTCAAGTAATGATTTATATAGGTATATTTAAATACAAAAGAATTTCTTTTCCATAAAAAATATAAATCCAACTAGAAAGAATTAAGGCAGGACCATAAGGGAATTGTGGTTCTGTTTTTTTAGTTAATTTGATATATATCCAACTAAAAATGCCAATAAATGGCGAGAAAAATATTGTAAAAAGAACACCTTGAATACCAATAAATGCTCCAAGTGCGGCAACTAGTTTTAAATCACCTCCACCCATAACATCAATGCCCTTTAATTTTTTACCAATAAAAGACATAACCCAAAGAATCGCATATCCTATAACAGCACCCCATAATGAATCTGTTAGATTAATATCTATTATTTGAAAAGAAAGAATAGCTCCTATAATACCAATCCATAATAAGCTATAGTTCATTGGATCTGGCAAAAACATTGTTTTGATATCTACCAATAAAAGAAGATAGCAAAGCATAAAAAACAAACTAGCAAATAAAAATAATTCAAGTTGTCCTTTTGGAAAGAATATCAAATAAGTTGACAATAATATTGCCCCACCAAAAAACTCAACAATAGGATATTGAATAGAATATGGTGTTTTGCAAAAGCCACATTTACCCCTTAATAATATATAACTAATTATTGGAATATTGTGATACCACTTTAAGCTATTATTACAAGAATAACAGTGTGATGCTGGAAAAGATAAGTTGATGTTAGAAATATATTGTTTTATTCCTTCTGGGATAGATATTTTTTTTTCTTCAAGCCAAGCTAAAATTTCTTCAGCATTTTCATTATCAATCATTTTTGGATATCGGAAAACAACAACATTAAAAAAACTTGCCAAACAAGCTCCTAAAATGAAAAAAAACACAGCAAATAATGTGGTGTTTTCTAGTGCAATATTTATTTCTTGTATAAAGTTCATAATAACCCTTTTTTTTTATTAAAATAACTAGTAGAATAGTATATAGAAAAAATCAATGGATAGCATAATGATTGAAAGAATTAATGTCAATAAAAATATAGTTTTAGAAGAATATCAAATTAATGAAGTTTTAAATGCTTGTGCTCGTAAAATTGTTAATCAGAATAATGAGGTAGATAAGAAAATGGGAATTAGTATATTTAAAAAATATTTTAACCCTCAAGATCCTATTATTGATATAAATAAGCCAATTCCAGGACAAGGAACTTGGCCTCCTCTTGCGATGGCTACCTTTTTAAATAAGGTTGATGAAGTAAAGTCACTATTACAATTAGGTGCAAATCCAGCAGTAGAGGTTGATGGTAATTTAAATATGTTACATATTGCTGCAACCGAAGGTAATGCAACCTTATGTTTTTATTTTTTAGAAAAGATGTATACTCAAAATATATCTTTTATAAATACTCAATGCAAGAATGGTGAAACTGCATTAATGAAGGCTTGCCAAGGGGGGCATTTTGAAGCGGTTAAGACTTTAATGAAATTTAAGCCTAACATAATGATACAAGATAATAGCAAAAAAAGTTGCTTAGACCATGCGATTGAAAATGACCATTATAATATTGTTAAATTTATTAATTATTGTCATTTACAAGACACTGTTGGAGCAAATAAAGAAAACTATAAAAAGAAAGCTTCTAAAATTTAAAACAAAAAAAAGAAATCAATCTGATTTCTTTTTTTGTGTTAACAACATATGATTAATTTGTTTTTACTTGATGTTTTGGTTCTGTAGGCATGTTTTGAACGAAAGAAATATTTTGAACTAATTGAGAATAGGTTAATTTTGCAGCATCTTTTTCAAGTAGTGTTTTGTTATTAATTTTCTTAATTAATTGCTCTTTCTTCTTTGGTTCTACTTCAATAACTTCAATGGTGGATTTGAGTGACTCCATCACTGATACAAGCTCTTTAATGTAAGTAAAGTTATTAGTAATTATTTTTGAAAATTTTTCTCCATTTTCAATAATTTCATCTTTATTTTTTAATAGATTGCCTATATTTTTATAACCACTTAAAATCTCTGGATTTGTTTTTAAAGAATGAATTACCAAATCTGGATTAAAATTATTTTCTTGTGAAAAATCAAAAACCATTTTCATAAATTTGTTTTCTGTTTTTGATTGATTAATAAGATCATTTAAATTCATGCTTTCTGATATTAATTTTGAAATTTTAGGAAAAATAACATTTGATAACATGTCATATTGCAATTCTGGTGTTAATCCTTTGAGTAAATCAAAATTATAGGTACCATTAACTTTCACAATACTAAAATTGTCTTTTAATGTTTGTTGAATTTTAGCACTTAAATCTTCTTGAGAAATATTTTCAGAATAATTTTGCGTGTGAACGATTTCTTTAGGATCTAAATTTAATAAGTTAAATAACTTAGAAAAGTTTTTCTCTAATTTTTTAACTACCTTCTTTTCACCCATAATAAAAAGGCGAGTTTGTATTTTTTCTGTTCCATCTTGAATTTTTTTAAAGAAAGATGATGCATTATTATAGGTTTTATTAATAAATGATGATAAACGCTTTAATGTGGGTCTTTCTGTAACTGCTGGTTCGTCAAAATCAAATTCATATTGATATCCCATTTCATGCCAGTTTGGTTTAGATGAGTCTCTGAATATAATTCTTGGATCAAATTTTGCAGCAAAAGAACCAATCATATTTTTAAATTTATTAAGTGGGTCTTCAACTTTGCTTTCTGGGATAGCCTCAATAATGCCAGTTGCTTCTTCTTTAATATTTTCTTCTTTTTGTGTTTCAAAGAAGCTTATATGAGAAGTAACTCCTTGGGTTAATTCAGTAACTAGTTTTTGTTTTTCTTCTTTACTGACATCATCAGATGAAAGAACACTAATGACTTTTGCATTTAATTCTGCTTGTTCCTTAAGAGATTTTAAAAATGCACTAACATTATCTTCTGCTTCAACAGTGATTTCTTCCCTTGGTGAATCTAATGAATCTATAGTTGGTTCAATTCGGCTACTCATAAAAAATCCTTTTAATACTAAGTATATTATAATTGTATTATTTTAAAAATCAAAAAAATCTAATTTTCTATACTTGATTTAATCTCAATATTATTATATCTCTTTTAATAATCTAAGAAATAAAAATATGAAAACAGTATTCGGTATAGACAGTGCCTTTGTCAGAAAAGGTGAAAAAGTCCCAGTTGTATGGGATAGCAAGAAAGCAATTAATGCTCATATGTTAGTTGTTGGTAAGTCGGGTACTGGTAAAACTTATACCCTAAAAAATATGATTGACCAATTTAAAATGCAATCAACTTCTAAAATTAGAATTAGAATTATTGATGTTCATGGAGATATTAATATTGACGGTTCTTCTACAATGAAGTTTTCAGAATCAAGTCCATATGGATTTAATCCTCTAGCATTAAATCCAGATCCAGATTTTGGTGGGGTAAGAAAAAGAATTCAATCTTTTATGGCTGCACTCAATAAAACTGCTAGAAAATTAGGTCCTAAGCAAGAATCTGTTTTAAGAAATATTTTATTGGACTTATATTCAGCAAATGGTTTTTATGAAAAAGATCCAGAAAGTTGGAATATTTTTGATAAAAATGGGAATAGGTTAATGCACAAGGGTCAACCTAAAAAATACCCAACATTAGATGATGCATATCGCTATACAAATTTTAAACATAAAGCGATGTTTTTAGGAACTTCAAATAAAGCTGTGCTTAATTTAGAAGAAGTTAATAAAATTGCCAAACAACTTTATATAAAACAAAAGAACACTCATAAGGCACATTCTCAAGAAGAATTAGAGCAAACGAAAGCAGAATTAAAAGTAAAGGGTGAAGCTGCTGTTGAAGCTTATATGAATTATATTCAAACAATAGAAACGGGAATGGAACTGACTGATTTAATTAAATATGATTCAATAGAAACATTAAAATCTGTTGCAGACCGTTTGGGTAATTTAGTTTCTTCTGGTATTTTTAAAAATAAAGAGCCAGAGTTTGATGATGATGCCTCTATTTGGAGATACGATATAAAAGCGTTAACCAATTTGGATGAAAAGAAATTATTTGTCTATTTCTTGTTAGAAGATATTTTTGGGCAAAGAGTTCAAGCTGGAATGCAAGATGATGTTGTAGAAATGGTTTTTTTAGATGAGGCAAACTTATTCTTTACAGATGATGCTGATAATATTATTAACATTATCTCAAAAGAGGCCCGTAAATTTGGATTGGGATTGTGTTGTGCATCTCAAAGTCCGACCCATTTTTCTGAAGACTTTATCTCCAACGTGGGAACAAAAATAATTTTAGGATTAGACCAAATGTTTTGGGATGGAAGTGTTCGAAAATTAAAAATAGAACAACAAGCTTTAGAGTGGATTGTTCCACATCAAAAAATGGTAGTTCAAATTAATAATAGAGGTGAATTAAGGAATAAGTTCACTTGGGTGTTATTAAATAGGTAAATATACTTGATTTTATAAAATATATTTGTATTTTGAGAGTTTAACAAGGTGAGATTTTTATGACCAACGAGTTTGATATTATTGACCATCCATTAGTTTTATTATGGTTTAAGGACTTTGCAAAAAATGAGCCTTTGGGATTTTCTTATTTAACCAAAGGTAATGTGACTTATTTTAATTCTATTTGGGGGCCACCAGCGGGTCAGACTCAAAAGTTTTCATATTGGAAAAGAGAATATTTAGGTATTACTATTTATGTTTATTCAGATGATAGTGCAACTTTTTATAAAGTTCAATATTTGGGAGAAAAAGAAGCATTTATGAATGACAAAAAAATGGGTTCTTATTTAACTGGATTTTTAAGTAAATACAGTAAAGAAGTCATATCTTAAAATTTAAATTAAATTAAATTTAATTGCTTGTATATTTACAAGCAATTTTTTTTATGTTATATTCTGACTAAAAGGGTATTATTTAAAATGAATGATTTTGCAATTTTTTTATCTGTTAGCGCTAAAGAATATTTAGCTAAACTAGTTAATAGCGATAAGGCTGTTAATTTAAGTTTAAAGCCTTCTGGTTGCTCTGGGTATGCTTATTCACTAAATATTGTTGAAAAGAAAGATGATAATTTAATTTTAATGGGGATACCGTTTGAAATTAAAGAAGAAGATAAATCTATGTTAAATAATCTAACAATAGATTTTAAAAAAGATGGATTAAATCAAAAAATAGTTTTTGATAATCCACAAGCATTCAATCATTGTGGTTGCGGTGAAAGTTTTGGAATAAGGAAATAAATATGGAAAATATTGTTAATATTACAGATAGTGCAGTAAATAGAATTTATGAGTTAATTGCTGAGGAGGGAAATTTTAATTTAAAATTAAGAATATTTGTTCAAGGTGGCGGATGTTCTGGGTTTAAATATGGATTTACTTTTGATGAAGATCAAAATGAGGATGATTTCTTATGGGTTCAAGAATCTAATGGAAATAAGGTAAGCTTTCTTGTTGATAGTATGAGTATTCAATATTTAAATGGTGCGACAGTTGATTTTACCGAAGACTTAAATGGAACACAGTTTGTAATTAAAAATCCAAATGTTTCCACTAGTTGTGGTTGTGGCTCATCTTTCTCAGTTTAAGTCATATTTTTAAAGATGTTGATATAGATGCTTTTTGTCCTAAATTATTATTAAGATTATCTTTTAACTCTTCAATACTTCTAGCCTTCTTTAAAAACAAAAGAAGGCTTTCTCTTTTATCAATATCTGTATTGGGATGTTGTGTTTTTAAATAGTGAATGTCTTCTTTCAGTAGTTCATCAAGTGTTAAATTATCATCATATTTATGAGAGAATTTGAAATCTTTTTTATATGCCATACAGGCTTCAAAAAAATTTAAGTCACCATATAGTGCTTTATCAACTTCTTCAAAGCTACCTTGCTTAAAATCAAATCCAAGTTTAAATAATTTTTCAACAAAATCGGGTTCGTCATTGAGGTAATAAAGATTTTGGATGGAGCTTATTGGTAATTCTTTAATATGATTTGGTGTCAATAATGAACAAAAAAAATCAGTAATAGCTTTGTCATTACTTGAGGAAAACACATGTTCGATAAGGGGACAAATTTTATCTTTATAATTGATAATTAAAATAGGAGAAATGCCTTCTTGCATTATTATTTGAATAGCTTCTTGGTTAGAGTATGCTGAATTTTCAATAAATTCTTTATCAGATAATGAATAAAGCACATTATCTTTATATTTTCCACCTTTTTCTGCTAAAGCAATAACTTGTTGAGCTAAGGCACTCTCAATAATTGGGTTCATATATTTCCTTTTATATTTAATTTTAACAAAAAATTTTAATTTTAAAAGAAAATATGAGATTTAGTTATTTTTTTGTAATTCCTTTTTTCTAGAAGCAATAAATTCTTCCCCTGCTTCTAAAATAAAACTATCAAAAGCTTCAGTCATTAATGTAGCGGGACTAATTGTTCTAATTTTACTTAGTCTTGATATGATTTCTTTTAAGTCAATTGTTTTACGTTTATTCCAATCTGTCTGCATTAATTCTTCAATGATTTCTAAAGTAGGTTGGCTTACTTGCCCACGTCGCTCTTCTTTAACTGTTATTGATTTATTGTTAACCAACAATCCTGGAGCGGGTGGTGGAGATTTTTTCTCAATAAGTGCATAAAGAGTAGAACCTAATCCATAATAGTCTGTCCACACTCCAACTCGTGCAGGCTGAAAGAATTCCTTATGTTGTTCTGGAGCAGCATAACCTGGGGTGTGCATAGGAGGCTGTTTACTCTTTACTGGGTCATCAATAATTCTAGCAGTTCCAAAGTCAAGAATTAAAGCTTCTTTATTTGGTCTAAGCCAAATATTACCAGGTTTTAAGTCTAAATGGATAATATTGTTTTCATGGAACATTTGAACGGCTGAAAAAACACCTTCAACAATATTCAGTAAATCTCGTTCATCTGCATCTTTTTCTATTGTTATATATTTACTTAATGTGCATCCATATTCATATGGCATAACTAAGTAAGCTGTTCCATTCATTTCAAAAAAGTTAGTGATTTCAATAATGTTTCTATGCTTTAATCGCATAACAATTTCTGTTTCATCTTTGAAGGCTTTAAGTCCTTCCATAAATCTATGTTTTTCTCGCATATTAATAAAATCAATGTGAGTTCCCCTAGGTCTTAAATGCAAACTATTAGGGAAAAACTCTTTAATTGCAAATGGCATACCTTCAGTATTGTATGCTAAATAAACGACACTGAAACCACCGCTACTAAGTTTCTTGTATATAGTATATTCGTTAAGTTTATAACCTTTTGGTAATGCAATATTGTTTGGCATGTTTTTATCTTCTATTTATATAGTTATAGAGTAAAAATTTTATTTTTATTGTCAATAAAAAAACCACCTAATGGTGGTTTTAGAAGTTTTTAAATCAAATAGATTTTTTTCTGGTTCTCTTTTTTGGTAAGGGTTCTTGAACACCTTTTGTTGAAATATCCTTGGTGATTTTAGTGTCATCAACATAACAGTGTAAGTATTGAATATCAAGATTTCCATCTTTAACATCAATCTTTATTTCACCACCCTTTTCTAATTTACCAAAAAGGATCTCTCTAGCCAAAACTTGAGAAATATGTTTTTCAATATATCGCTCAATTGGTCTAGCACCCATTTTTGCATCAAAACCTTCCTTGGCGATAAGCTGCAATGCTTCTTCTGTAAAGATAGAAATAACCTTCTTTTCAAGTAAAGCGTTTTGCAATTTCTTAGTATGTTTTTCAATAACTTTAATAATATCAATACTGGTTAGAGAGTTAAATTGAATAACACTATCTAATCTGTTGTAGAACTCTGGTGAGAAATGTTTCTTAACTTGAGCTTCACGATCCTTGCTAGCAGTATCAATTTTTGTAAAACCAATTTTAGATTTGGAAATTTCTGCTGCTCCAAGGTTGGTAGTCATAATAAGAATAACATTCTTAAAGTCAGCTTTCTTACCATCATTGTCTGTAAGGGTAGCATAATCCATAACTTGTAAAAGAATATTAAAGACATCTGGATGTGCTTTTTCAATTTCGTCAAGCAAAAGAACACAATGAGGATTTTTACGAATAGCATCTGTCAATTGTCCACCTTGTTCATAACCAACATATCCAGGAGGTGCACCGACAAGTCTAGAAACCGCATGCTTTTCCATATATTCACTCATATCAAATCGAGTAAAACTAATTCCAAGCTTTTGTGCCAACTGTTTGGCAAGTTCTGTTTTGCCGACACCGGAAGGTCCAGCAAAGAGGAATGAACCAATAGGCTTATCACGATGAATTAAGTTAGCTCTAGAGAAAAGAATACTATTAACAGTCTTTGCAACCGCTTCATCTTGTCCAAAAACTTCAGCTTTTAAGCTAGGTTCAAGATGCTTTAACTTGTGTTTTTCAGATTCCTTTACAGAATCAACTGGAATTCTTGCCATAGAAGCAATAATTTCCTTCACTTTTTCTTCGGTAACAACTTTTTCTTCTTCCCCAAAAACTAGCTTCATTTTTGCACCAGCCGTATCAATCACATCTAGTGCTTTATCTGGTAGGCGTCGATCATTAACATATTTTACGCTTAAATTGACGGCAGCTTCTAGTGCTTGTTCTGTGTATGTAACACCATGGAAGTCTTCATATTGAGCCTTAAGACCCTTCAAGATGTCAATTGCTTGAGATGGACTAGGTTCTTCAATATCAACCTTTTGGAAACGACGAGCTAAAGCACCTTCTTTTTCAAAATATTTGCGATATTCATCATAGGTTGTTGCTCCAATTACCTTTAATTCCCCAGAACTTAAAGCTGGCTTCAAAATATTAGATGCATCCATAGTTCCAGAACCAGAACCAGTTCCAATAAGGGTATGAATTTCATCAATAACTAAAACAATACTTGGATCTGCTGAAGCTTCTTTAATAATTTGTTTAAGTCTTTCTTCAAATTCACCACGATACTTTGTTCCAGCAAGAACAGCCGCCATGTCTAGATTATAAATTTGAAACTTTGAAATAGCATCGGGAACATTTCCATCCGCAATTCGTTTTGCTAAACCTTCTGCAATAGCAGTTTTACCAACACCTGGTTCACCAACAAGAATGGGGTTGTTTTTTCGGCGTTGGCATAAAATTTCAATAGTTCGTTCAATTTCTTTTTCACGACCAACAATAGGGTCAACTTTGCCTTCTTTTGCTTTCTTATTAAGAAATACTGCATATTTAAGTAGTGAGCTTTTTGAAGAATCTTTTGATTGCTTTTCACCAGCCTTTTCTTTACGACGATTATGTGCAATAAATCCCATCACATCAAAACGACTTACTTCAAAATGATCTAAATAGTTACGGGCAAAAGATTCGCCACTACTCACTTCAAAAAGAGCAACAAAAATATAACCTTCATCTACTTTGTCTTTTGTAGCACTTGCTCTCTGTAAGACGATTGATTGGTCTCGCAACTCACGAAGTTGAATAGTCCATTGTGGATTTTCTCCATTCATTGTTTTTGGAATGTTTTTTTCTAAATAATCAGCCATTGTTTCAACAAAGTGATTAACATCAAGACCCATAGCCTCCATTATTTCTTGCCCCTTGGGAGTCTGAGCCAAGAACATCATAAATCCATCAACTGTAATAAATTCATATTTTTTCTTTTTGGCATACTTATAAGCTTCACTCATTGCCCGAACACATTCTTCAGTGAAGTATCTACTGTTTTGTTCCATAAAGTTTCTCCCTATTAATTACGGTTAATATTGTAACACAAAATTTAAAAACAAGTATAGCCCTAAAATAAAAAAAACTGCAAGTGCAGTTTTTTTTATTGATTAAACCTTGTATTGTTTAAATGTTTTTTCAAGTTCTTCAGAAATCTTTTTAAGAGATTCTACTTGTGTTGTGGTTGTTTTAACTGCCTCTTGTGCTTCTTTAGAAATTGCTTGCAATCCTTGCATTTCAACAGTCACATGAGCCATTTCTGTACTTTTCTCTTCTAGTCTTGAAGAAGCTGACTGAATTTGTTCAGCAGTATTTTTAGATGATGCATTAATATCATTCAAAACTATACCTGCTTGTTGAGTTAATTGAGCCCCCAAAACAACTTCTTGTGTTGTTTTTTCCATAGAAGCAATCGCAACGGCTGTATCTGATTGAATATCATTAATAAGTTCTTCAATTTTTTGAGTTGCAGATTCTGAGTCGTCGGCAAGACGTTGAACCTCTTGAGCCACAACGGTAAATTCTCTTCCCGATTCACCAGAGGAGGCTGCTTGAATAGCTGCATTAAGAGCTAGAATATTAATTTGTTTAGTGATGTCTTTAATTAAAGAAGTAACTTCAGTAATTGATTGAGCAGATTCGCCAAGTTTTTTAATTTTCTTTGAAGACTCTTGAATGTTATTTCTAATTTCATTCATTTTTTCAATTGATTGATCGACTAATTTTTTCCCTTTTTCTGATTCTTGAGAAGAACGATTAGATTCGTCTTGAGCAATCCAAGCTGTTTGAGCAACCTCATCAAGGGAGTTAGTAATTTCAGAAATAACAGAAATCGCTTCAGCTAATTTTTCAAATTGTCTCTTTGAAATACCTAATAATTCTTGTGATGTAGTATCTGTAAATTCAGCGGCACTTAAAATATTACCAGATGACTCTTTCATTTGGCGAACAATATCTCCAAATTGAATTCTAGTTTTATCAATTCTTTTAGCTACGTTTAACAAGAATTTATCTTCAATAAAAATAGGCTTAGTAAAGTCTCCTCTATCTAGTGGTTGAATTTGATTAATAAGTTCAACAAGAGCTTCTTCATTAGATTGGTTCTTTTTAAAAACATTGGCTAATCTTAAGCTTTTTAATGATCTTGCATAAAGTGCTGTAGAAATAAGTCCTAACATTGATGTTCCCAAAATTGCTAAGAGCAATGTTAAGAGTGGAAGATATGTGGCTGCAATATTTGTGCCGCTAATGTTTTGAGCCAAATCTTTCAAAACAACAGTTGTTTTTAATGACTTTGTTATTAAATCATTATTTAATTTATTGGAGTTGTTAAGGGTGACAATATGTTCTAAAACTTTATTTTTATTTAAGTATTGGTTAGCATTTTCGGTAAAAGATTTTAAAACTTCTTTAATGTCTCCAGAATCTTTATGGGTTTGGTTTAAAGTCGTTAATGATTTTTCAATATTATCTAATGCACTTATTAGAAACTTTCTCTCTTCTTCAGATAAAAAAGTTGAGTTAGAGTTTGCAACTTGATTTAAGACACGATAAACAGATGTGCTTAAATCAAAAATAAAAGAGATATCTGTATTATTTTTTTGTAGTTCTTTTTGTAGCCTTGATGTATTATTTAAAATTACATTTGATTGATTATTAATTGTGTCAATCATTTTTTTGGATTGAATAATGTCCTCTTTTTTGATAACTAAATCTTTTACAATTGAACGATATTCATTCCAAGATGATTTAAATAAATTTAACTGAGTTGCTCCGTTTCCCACTAAAGCTTTAATTTCTGGGTCGTTTTGAAATTTACCACCATTTTCTATAATATTAATTATTTCTTCAATAATTAAAACTTCTTGAGATAATGATGCCAAAGATTGCTCGGGGTTTACTTTCATTGTTAATGCATCTTTTTCTATTTTTCTTATAGAGTCTTCAATTTTCAAGAAGTAAGATTCTCTTTGTGAGTTTGTAGATTTAATGTTTTCAAAAGTGATGTAAGAAAAAATAGAGCCAGAAAAAAACGAGGCAGCCAAAATACTTAAAGGCAAAATTTTCAAATTTAGTGCCCATTCAATTTTATCTTTATCATTAGATTTTTTTGACTTTTGACTGAATTCTTGATCAGACTCATCAATTCTTTTATCTAAAAAATTGCCAAGAACAGTGTCACTACTTCTAAATAAGTCACTTGTTGTTATATCGTCTTTACCTGTAGTTGGGTCATTTAGAGTTTTGACTTTATTTTTTTTGTTTAAAAAGCTAAACATGCTTCAATCCTTTTATAAAAAATCAATAGTATAAGATTGAATATTTTTAATATAATGTCAAATTTCTTATCTTAATTTTGGTTTTTTAGATACCGAAGATTCTTGATTATCTAATTTTTCAGGTTGTGAATTCTTTAACCCATAAAGGTTGTTTGAAAAAATATGTTCGGCTAAAGCATTTCCTACTGCATTACGAATATATAGTTCATTTTTTTTGGATTTAACATTTTTATGGCTAGAAAAGAATTGCCTCAAATCTTCTGATTTTAATGTCGTTTCTTCTTCAAGATAAAAGTGGGGGAATTCTTCTTTAATTTTGTCTTCGTTAAAAAAGTCTTCTTTCCTACTTAAATTTTGTGCCTCAAATCCTAAACAAGCACTCAATTGAGAACCATAAGGAAGTTTGTTTTTTACGAAATGTAAGTAATCATAAGTGTGTAATATGCCATCTTTTTTACCCATTTCTTCTGCAAGATTTATGATAATCAGTCTATCTTTCATATTTGGGAAAAAATCTCCTGCAAAAATTGTAAGCATTTTTAATCTTTGCTTGATTGGGGGAAGGTCTTCTATTTTTCCTTCTGCAAATTTTTTAGGATAAGGAAAAACAATCACCGTGTCATATTCTTCAAGCATTTGAGACATGGCTGAAAAATGCCCTATATGTGGGGGATTGAATGAAGCTCCATATAAAATATATTTTTTGCTTGTGTTCTTTTCCATATTTATTTTCCTATGTTTTAATTATAACACATAAAGCATCAAACTCAAGTAAAAAATTTGACAATATAATTTTTTTTTTATACTTATGAAAAGCAAATCCTTAATAATTAACGGGAAAAATAAAATGAATGAACAAGTAAAAAAAGATAATCGTGGTTACTTATATCCAAATAAAAACAAAAACAAGCCAACACAACCTGATTTTACTGGTAAAGTGTTAGTTGAAGGAAAAGAATGGAGAATAAGTGCTTGGGAAAATCAAACCCCAGAAGGAAATAAGTATTTATCGTTAGCATTTTCTCCACCACAGCCTGCTAACTCAGCAGATGGTCAGACAAATAATACTTCTCAACCTCAAACATCTAGTCCAAAAATCAATGCTCCAATTTCAGATGATTTAGATTTAGATGCTATTTTAAATAGCACAGATGATGAAAATCCGTTCAACTAATAAGTATAAAAATAAAGGGAAAAATTATGAATGAAAATAACATACAAGAAAATCAAATGACTTCTTCTTCAGTTTTGTCTGAAGTCAACCAAAATAAAACTGTTGTTTCTAATGTTGCTAAAAAACCAAAAAAGAAAGATGAATTAGATGGTTTGAAAATTGTTGATAACCCATCTAGAAGTTTACCTAAAATTATTAATGAATTATTAGAAAAAAACTTTTCTGTTGGCTTAACTAAAAATGGTTATTTAGTAGAGGGTTTTTATGGTTTAAGCCATGATGCACAACATGTTGGTTTTGCTTTTGGTCAAGAAACTACAGATAATAATGTTTTAGTATTTTTTGATTCTAAAGGACACAAACACGTTATAAAAAGTTTTGAAGACTTAGTTCGTTTTAATAGTCTTATATGGGGAGTTTTTTATAAGTTATCTGAAGAACATAAAAAGCCTAATCCAAAGTGGTTTTTACATATGTTAGAGTTAGGTGCTTTAAATATTACACCAAATTCTAAATAAAAAATAAAAATCCGCATTGCGGATTTTTTTATATTCATATTGATTTTTTATTTTTTTAAAATAAATTGAAACAATGAACAAAATAAGTATTATTTTTTTAAGTTTCTATACTGGCTTGGCTTTTGGGCAGGCTAATGATTATTCTGTTGGTAATACAAATCCTTTTGCTAGATATGTTTATGTAACTCCTCAACAGCAGATAATAAAACAACAAAGAGAATATGAGCAACCAGTTCAATATTTTTCAAATGAAATTAGGGAACCACTTAAAGTTGCTAAATTTAATAACCCAACGACAAAAAGCACAGGAAAATACAAGCATTTAATAGCTAATGCTGATAAGATGGAAGGTTGTTGGGATAATGCAGCCAAAGCTTACGGGTTAGATCCTTGGTTATTAATGGCAATAGCTAAAGTAGAGTCTAGTTTTAATCATAAAGCGATTAATACAAACAAAAATAAATCAACCGATATGGGTATGATGCAGATCAATACAATTTGGTTGCCTACATTAAACAAGTTTGGGATAACAAAACAAGATTTGTTTAATCCTTGCACGAGTATTTTTGTTGGTGCCTGGATTATGGCACAAAATATTAGAAATTTTGGTTATAATCTAGATGGAATTGGTGCTTACAACTCTCCTAGAAATGTAACAATAAGAAGAAATTATGCTAGCAAGGTGTATAGGGCATATCATGAAATAACATATGATTTATATTATTCTCAAAAGGTGCGAAATGTTAAGTCCACTAAATGAGATTAATAATTATGAAATAAAAAAACAAAAAAATAGTTTTGTTTTATATCTTCCTATAAATAATTTAATTCAACCAAAGTTTTTGATAAAAAATCAAGATTTAATTATTTTTTCTGTTAATTATAAAATGGCATATGTCATAAAGTCTATCGATAAAGATTTTATCAATTTAATAATTAGTGGGAATGCTAGTGTTTGTGGAACCGACCAGGTTAAATACAAAATTAATTTAATTCCCTAATTTAATTTTGATTATCTTAATTCAGTATCTAACTTAGCACAGCTACTGGAAGTAATTATTATCGGTTGTTAATTAGGTATTGAACTTGCTCTATAAAATCTTCTTTATCAAATGGCTTAGATATAACACCATTAACTAACCCTTCTGTAAATAAGTGAATTTGTGAATTTGGATTAGCTGAAATAATTAATATTGGAATGTTGTTAAACTTATGTTCAGAGCGAATAGCTTTGATTAATTCGGCACCATTCATTTTAGGCATTTCCAAATCTGTAATAATTAAATCTGGAAATCTTGGGGTCATTTTTAAATAATCTAATGCAGTTAATCCATTTTCCTTATTAATCGTTTCAAAGTTTAGTTTTGTTAATATTGTGCTAATAAGCTTTAATACTGTAATAGAATCGTCAACAACTAAAATGGTTCCTTTTTTAATAACTTCCTGTTGAGTATTGGAAATTAACTCTTCAATTTCTATAGTTTCTTCATGAACATACTTACTTACATTTGTGTTTCTAACATCATCGTCATAAGATTTTGCAATAACCCATCCAATTGGTTTTTTTAATTCCTCTGATTTTTTCTCTACAGCAGTGTTTGGAGTTGAGTTATCATAATTACTCTTTGTTGGCTTAACTTTTTGTGTTGCTGTTTTATTGGCTAATTTATTGTGTCCAATACCTTTTACATTTTTTGTTTTTTTATTTTTCATTGCAATAACAAAAATTATTAGTAATAAAAGCAAACCAATAATTGCAAACAAGAATTTTTCTTCCATTTTTTGTCTCTTTTAAAGTGGATTTAATGATAATCAATTTTACTTTAATTGTTTAAAATTGTTGTATAGTATTATTTTTTTATATGTTAAAGTCAATAAGAATAAGAAAAATAATAAAATAATTATTTATATTTTTAAGTTATTTTTTTACCTGTTTGAGCCTTATTTTTATTGGGTTTTTTATGATTTAATAATTGTTTTTTTTCTTTTACATTAATGCATATTGTATCATTTTTTATGTTTTTGAGTTTGACTTTTAATGCTTTTTTTTGTTTAATAAGAAAGATATAACGAGGATCTTATGAGAAACAATTTAAAATTAAAAGAAAATAAAATCGCAAATGATGAAAATATTAGTAACTTAAAACAAGCAAATCAAGATTATAAAAAGCAAAAAAAGTATTTAGAAGTTGAAAGTTATGAGCATTTTTTAACTATTGCAAAAGAAGCATCTTCAAACTTTAAGCCTCCCAAAAATTCATTATCTGAATTAGTGTTCTATGAAAAAATAGAAGAATTACAAAAAAAATTAAAATCTGGGATACATCCAGATTGTAGAGATAACAATGGATTAACTGCCTCGTGGACTCCACTATATTGGAGTGTTAAGTTTAGAAAATTAGAATGTGTTAGATTATTGTTGAAGCATGGTGCTGATATCAATATGGTTGTAAATGATTTTGAAGAATGTTGTGGAACTGTTTTAGATTTAGCAACACTTAGGTCTGATCAAGAAATGGAAGTTTTACTAAGAGAGTTTGCAGAAAAAGATGATGTTAATTTAAGCTTGAAATTTACTGCTATAAGAACTAAATTAAGAGGAAAAGCACCTGCTTTTCATTTCAACTCTTACCCAAAAAAGAAACAAGAAGATTAATTTAAAGCCCTATAGGGCTTTTTTCATATCCTGTTATATTCATAAATAGGCTTTTCTAGTTTTAAAACTTGCCCTCTAGAATAGCTTGAATTGTTGCTAGTAGAGCTTATGCAGCCATAGCAAATACCTGTAGTTAAATCAACCATAGATAAAGCAAAAAACTCGTGTCCAAATTGAGTAAATAAATAAGAGTTTATTTCTTTAGATGAATAACCAAGAGCAGAGCCTGTATCAATATAATACTGTTGACCAATTTTCATTGGAAATGGAACTACATTATGTCCGCAAAAGATTTTGACTTTTTGCGAAAATTCTTCATGCATAAGAAAAGAGAAGTCACCATTTTCAATTTTATCTTTATGATCTTTATAGAAAACAGAAACAAATTTTCTACTCCAAATTAATTTTTGTTTTAAATTATAATCAAGTTGTGTAAAACGGTTTTTATTGAAAAAATCTAAAATGGGTTCTGAAAAATCAAAACGCTTCATACTATTAAAATATCTTTCATATTCTTTGCCGTCATTTTCTTGACTTATTCCCAATAAATGTTCTGGAAGTAATTCTGCATGAAGAATGTAGATTTTATCATATAATAAATGTTCAATTTCATAAACTAAAGGCATCGCAAAAATACGAGAAAGATAGGGTTCACTGTGCTTTACGATATTAAGTTCTTCTTCATTAAATTCTGGGTCGTGACCTTCTTCCATTAATTTTATTTTTGTCAACAATAAGTCTTCATGATTTCCTAACACTGGATAAAACCAGGGTTGACCTAAAAGAGCTAAGCATTCTTTTGATCGGGGTCCACGATCAATAAGATCTCCCGTTGAAAACAGTCTATCTTTTTTGATATCGAATCTTACATACTTCATTAATTTAGTAAGTTCATCAAAACATCCATGTAAGTCACCAACAACAAAATCACGTCCTTCTACATTGACGGGAACAGTTTGAATAAATTTAGGGTCCATGTACATGTTTGGTCTTTTTTAATTGGTTAAAATTACTTTACTCAGAGTAAAAATAAAATCAAGAGATTTTTTTGCTATTTTTGTTCTCTTAACTTATAATAATAAGAATTAAGTTAACTAATAAAAGGTAAGATATATGTCAAATACTGTATATGAAAAAATCATCGAAATGAGAAAAGTTCTTGAAAAAGCAAACTTTGATTATTATGTTCTTCAATCACCTACTTTAACAGATCAAGAATATGACAAACAATTTAAAGATTTAGAAAAGCTAGAAAAAGAATATCCGCAATATGATAGTTTAGATTCCCCAACAAAAAAGGTTGGTGGATATGTGGAAAATACTTTTGCAGCAGTGGTTCATGAAAAGCCAATGCTATCCATTGGAAATGCTTTTGAAAGTGATGATATTACCAAGTTTTGTGGAGATGCTAAAAAAGATTTAAATGTTTCTGAAATTGAGTATTCTGTAGAACCAAAATTCGATGGTTTAGCATTAAGTGTGGTTTATAAGGATGGTTTTATTCATAGAGCAGCAACCCGTGGTGATGGCTCAACTGGAGAAGATGTTACAGAAAATGTAAAAACAATTAAAGATTTACCTTGGGATATTCGCCCTTATTTTCAAGAAAAGGGATTACCTATTCCTAAAAGACTGGAAGTTCGTGGTGAAGTTTTAATGACACATAAATCATTTAAGGAAATTAATGAAAAAGCTGCACTCAAAGGTGAAAAAACTTATGTTAACCCCAGAAATGCAGCTTCTGGTTCTTTGCGTAATCTAGACCCAAAAGTGACTGCAAAAAGAAAATTATCATTTTTCACTTATGGATTAGGTGTATGTGAAGATTTCAAAGAAGAAGATAATCACTATGATACATTGATGTTATTAAAAAACATTGGTTTTCCAGTTAGTGATTTGGTTAAAAAAGTAAAGGGGGAAAAAGCTTTATTGGATTACTATTCATTTATGGGTCAAAAAAGAGATAGTTTACCTTTTGATATTGACGGAGTGGTTTATAAAGTAAATGATTACAATCTTCAAGAAGAATGGGGTTTTCTTAACCGTGAACCAAAGTGGGCAAAAGCTCATAAGTTTCCTGCTCAAGAAGTTTTTACGGAATTATTGGATATTGATATCCAAGTGGGTAGAACTGGTTCATTAACACCCGTAGCTCGCTTAAGGCCAGTATTTGTTGGTGGTGTTACTGTTTCTAATGCTACTTTGCATAATATGGATGAAATCAAAAGAAAAGATATAAAAATTGGAGATATTGTTGCTGTTCGTCGTGCTGGTGATGTAATTCCTGAGGTTGCTTTTGTAGCAAAAGACAAGCGTGATTCTGGTAAAACATATAAAAGTTTTTCAATGCCTTCATCTTGCCCATGTTGTAACTCAGCAGTTATGAAGGAAGATGATAAAGCAATTTATCGTTGCACTGGTGGTCTAGTATGTTCTGCACAGAAAAAATTTGGATTAGTTCACTATACTTCTCGTTTAGCAATGAACATTGAATCCCTTGGTGAAAAGGTGGTTGAGCAATGTGTGGAAGCTGGTTTGGTTAATGATATTACCGACTTTTATAAGTTAACGAAAGCACAACTCTTAACTCTTCCATTGTTTGGAGATAAAAAAGCTCAAAATGTCTTAGATAATATTGAAGCATCAAAACAAGACATTGAATTAAATCGTTTTATTTATGCTTTGGGTATAAAAGAAGTGGGTGAATCAACAGCTAAGTTATTAGCTAAAAAGTTTCAAACATTAGAAAACTTCATGAATGCAACAGAAGAAGACTTACTCTCAATAAGAGATGTAGGTCCAGTTGCTTCAAAATCCGTATTAACATTTTTAAATGATAGTAGAAATATTAAAATCTTGAATGAATTGGGAAAACTTGGAGTTTGGCCAAAACCAGTTCTAGTCAACACTCAAGCTAATTTGTTTGAAGGTATGGCTTTCGTAATTACTGGAACCTTGAGTAAAGGAAGAGAAGAATTTAAGAAAATGATTGAAGATATGGGGGGTAAAGTTTCGGGTAGTGTATCGAAAAAAACTAATTATCTTCTTTGTGGTGAAAATGCTGGTTCAAAATTAGATGATGCAACAAAACATGGTGTGACTGTATTATCTGAAGACGATTTCATCAATCTTTGTTCTGGAAATTTCCCAAGTAAACCAAAACCATAATGAAAATATATCATAATTATGGTAGTTATGAAAAAGAAGACTTCATGGAAAACATGAGGTTTTCTTGTCATGGGTGGATAAGAAAATGTGTAGAAGATATTGGTTCAACTTCTGTTTTCGTAGAGAAAAATAAAGATTATTTAAATGAAAAGGATTTGGTTGGTAAGTTTAATTCTTTAAACTATTTATTGGATTTTTTTATGTATCATCAAAGTATAAGATATAGAAATTATCCATCCAATAGAAATCCTAAGATAGATTTCTTAATAATTTCTTATTTTTTAATTATAAATAGTGCAGATGTTAATTCTATAGACTATCAAAGACATTCTTTTTTAGAGAATTTAGCACTTGCTAAAAAATCAGAAATAGATAATCAATGGAAGCAAAAATATAGTTTTCTAGATGAGCAAATATTATTCGTTTGCCTAAACGAAAACAAAAAAGATATACTATCATCTATTTTGGTTAAAGAGAGTCTTGACTCTTATTTTAAATTGAAACTTGAGTTTTCATTAAAAGATAATTTTAAAAAAGATAAATTAATTAAAATTTAGTATCTTCTGGTTCAAATGGTGGAATGAAAAATGATAATAGATAGCATATAGGAGATTTTCTCAAATTATTGTATTCATTAATAAGAGTGAAGTATTCTTTTTTTAAGATTGATAATTCGTGTTCTATTTTTAAAATATTTTCCTGGTGCTTTAGAGGGTCTTCTATTTTGTATAGTTTGGGAAACTCTTTAAAAAGTAATTCAATCTGTTTAGATAAATAACTAATCAATTCTTCTTGTTGTAATTCTTTGCTTTTTTCACCATTTTGCTTGAACTTTTTAGCCCTAATTCTAGATTTAACAATTTCGTTTAAAAAAGTTTGTTCATAATCCACAAATGGGCGAGCAGCTTCAATAAGAGTTTCAAAAATATTAAAGCGTTCATCAAATTTTAAAAATAAAGAATGTTCAACCTGTAAAAGATTTTTTTTCTTGTTTTTTAATAATAAAAAACCACACAATATGTAAATTGTAAAAATAAGAAATAATATTAACATATATTTTTGAATGTCTCTTTAATTATTTGTTTTAAGTGCTAGAATTAGAATAGGGAGTAAAATTAACATGCATATATTTTCTTTTTTAGAAAAACTACTAAACAATTCTTCTGAGCAAGTAAAACAAAATGTAACCTATCCTAAAGAAGAAAATAAAAAAGTTCAAGTTGATGAAGTAAAAAAACCTAATTCATCATATCCTTCATTTACTCCACCTAAAGCATCTTTTGAAAATAAACCAAAGAAAGAAAAAGAATTGTCTTCTTCTTTAAGTTGTTACGCACTTTTTCCTAAAGATGGAGATACATTTGTTGGGATGTATAATAACGAAAAGTTAACTTTTAGATTGGCTGGAATTAATGCTCCAGAATTTGGAAAGCCTTGGGCTAAACAAGCAACTGAATTTTTGAGAGAACAAATTGGTAAAAAAGTTGTTTATTTAGAATTTTTGGGGAAAGACCCCTATGATAGACATATTGTGGAAGTTTTTTTAGATAAGGAAAAAAAACAAAGTGTAAACAAAATGTTACTTGAAGCGGGTTTCGCCACAAGTGAAAGATATAAAGATAATCAAGGAAACCCAACACATTCTTTATTAGAACACCTAGATAATGAATTTGATGAAAAAATCGCCCAAATAAAGGGCGAGGGTATGTGGGCTAAAGATTCAGAATCTGAAATGGGTGCTATAAGAAAAAATAAGCCTTAAAAATAAGGCTTATTAAAAAAATTAAGTTATTGTGCTGAATTTAACTTAATTGTGTCTCCATATTTGCTAACATTAACCCTTTTACCAACAAACAATCCTCTTGGGTCAACAACAACTCTTTCAACATTACCGTCATCTAAGTGCACAATAACATCAGCTTTTTGAACTAATTGAATTGTGGAACCAGCATTAGCACCAACACCAGCGCCAACAAGCACCCCAAGAACAGTCATTGCAGTTTTTCCTTTACCCTTACCAAATTGATTACCTACGATACCTCCAGCGGCTCCACCAATAGCAGCCCCACCTAAACTTGGCACCTTTTCTTCCACTTCAATAATCCTCATGCTAGAAATTCTTCCGTTTTGGGAATAAGATGGTGTCCCCATAGTTGAGCAACCACTCAAAATAAACAAAAGACCAAAGAATAACGCAGCAATTTTTTTCATAGATTTCTCCTTTAATTACTCTTATTATATACGAAAAATAAGCAATTGTGGATCTTTTTACACATAGAAACAAAAAAAAAATATAAATTGACAAAAAAACCTTTTTACATTACTCATTAAACCACTATGGGAAAATTATTTGCATTTAGTGCTAAAGAAAAAAATAAAATAAACTTAGCACATTTTTTAGAAAATTTGTTTATTGAATATAATAATCTTTATATGATTAATATATTTTTATCTGATTCTGCCATTATTACAAAAGGTAAAAAAACAGATTCTAAAAAAATAATACAACTTTCAGTGATATTTAAATATCCGACACATTATTGTGTTTGGTTTGATGGTGAGACAAGGATTTATAATAAAAAGGAAGATATTAATAGATTGCCTATTAATGATATAATAAATTCGCTAGTTACATATAGCCACTCAGTCAATTTTTATTTAAAAAATATTGATAAAAAAATAACATTAAGTGATTTGGGTAACTTAATTTTAAATAGAGAAGAATTATCTGAGGAAATATTTTCAGAAGAAAGAATTTGTTCTTTTTCTAGAGAAGTTCTATCTGAAGATTTAAGAAGGTTTCTAGGTAAAGAAATTTTATCAAAACAAGAAGCTAGTAGGTTAGCTCAAAAATTAAATTCAAATTTTATAAAAGAAAAGTTTGTCAAAGTTTAATGTTCTTCTTTTTTATTGACAAATGAAAAAAATAAATTAGGTTTATTTAAGAATTGAGAGCTAAATGCTATGATAAAAAGTACAAATAAACCAATAAAAAACAGTAGTAAAAAATTTTATAATGTGTATAAGGGAAAGAATGAAAATAAGTATTTTTTCTATTTACCTTGTATAGGAGTTTCTCCAAGAAAAAACTTACATTGGGATATGACTGTTAAGTCCATATTTCTTGCTTGGGGAAGTCGTTTTATTCAGTACAATATTTATGAGGTAGTTAGTGACACAAGTTTAGAACTGTCTAAAGAAAATTATGAAGCATTAAAGAAGGCTTTGAAATTTTCTAATATGGCAATTACTGATGCTCAAGCAGCAATGGCATTTATTAAAAATAATATTTATATAGTACAAGTCTTAAGAAACTCTAATGTTGAGCATCCTTATGTTAAGAAAGTGCTAGCAACTTATTTTCAAAACCAACCTTTTATTAACGGAAACTAATAAAAATAGCCCTTTAAGGGCTATTTTTAATGGGTTTTTATTTAATTATTGGGTAACACATCGATCACCATCCCATATACCGCTGACACACATAGCACATGCTGTTCCATCAAAATTTGCTATTGGAGTAGTAAAACTACCTGTGCCATTATTTGCTTGTAGTGCATTTCTTGGTCTTGAAGATGAAGGACATGCTGTAGATCCGTTAGCATTATTAATATAGGGTTGACTAGTAGTATTTGTTTGTTGTGCACTATGTGTAGTATTTGTTCCAATAGTATCTAATGCAACATTATTTGTAAAAACACTTGCGGGTATTTGTCTTCCTGCTTGAGTAGCTGGTGTTGTTGAAATAATCTTATAGTTTTCTACCGTAACACAATCTGTAGTTGTTCCACCAGGAATGCAAAGTGTCTTAGTTCCAGTTGTTGGTGGGGTAGCAGAGCTTACTGTGATACATGTTTTTCTTATTCTGTCATAAATGGTTCCGCTAGAACAAGAAGTAGTAGTTTCACTTATACAACTATTACTTATTGGGTCATAAATTTGTCCAGCAACACAAGTAGATAAAGAAATACAGGCTTTATTAACTGGGTCCCATTTTTGATTTAATTGACACAATCCGGCTTGATTTAAGACATCAGAAGTTCCTGCTGTTGTTGAGCTATAAGAAGTGCAAGTTGTACCATTCCAGAATGTCCCAGTAGTAGAACATTGACAAATACTTAATGTGCCATCCCAAGAAGTTCCACTTGGGCAAGTAGTTGAAGTGGTTGTAGTATTTGTTCCAATGGGTGCAATAAAATACTTGTTCTCTTTTTCTCTATAACCACCTGGAGCATTAGAACTGCTGAGTGGTGCAACTCCTTGTTTAAATGGCACGGTGGTTATAAGTATGGTGTTTGAATTTGTTTCACTTGTGCAACCTGTAACAACATCTAGATCAATATCTGAGCTTCCTGCTGTTTTTGCGTCTTCCCCATTCACAGAAATAATTTGACTTGAAAGAACTATTTTAGAATTTGAAGCTAATTTACTGCAATAGTCATTAGGAACCCCGTTTAAAGAAATAGAGTAACCTGTTACATTAGGGTCTCCGCTTATATCGGGAGTTAGATCAACGGAGATAGCATCAAACACAACGGGAGTACCCCATAATGTTTTTACTGTTTGAATTGGATTCCCATCTGGGTCAGTACTATTGTCTGCCATTTCTGCGGGAATAATTTTTTGTTCAATCAAATTACTTGGGCTAATAATTGCATCCATTAAAGTTTCTGAAGAAGTACCAGTATCAGATGTAATGGCAAAATAATCATTTAAACTAATAATGATTTGTTCAATTAATTCAGCTTGTCTATTGAGAGTATAGTCTGTATTTTTTTTAGCTGTTACAGAATAAACAACAAAAGTTAATGATGATATAATGCCTAAAACCATAATAATTTCAATTAAACTGAAACCTTTATTCTTTTTTCTCATTTTTAATCCTGATGATATTATATTAAAACTAAACTAAAAATATAAAAAATCAAGAAAAAATCACCGCCGAAGCGGTGATTTAAATATTAATTCAATCAATTTATCTCAAGAAGTTCTTTTTCTAGACTATTAACTTCACTTAATTCATTAGCTTCTTTTAATTTATTTTCAAAATCATTGAATTGTTCTTCGTTGATTTTTCCATTTTTTTTCTGTTCTTGAATCAAGCTATCTATTTTATTTTTTGCATTAACTAGTTCAACTCGTTGTTCATCTTTTTCTTTTTGCAAGTTCGCTTCTTGTATTAATTTTTCAATTTCATCTTTAGATAATCCAGATGATGCCGTTATTTTAATACTATTTTCCTTACCAGTTGTTTGATCTTTTGCACTAACATGCAAAATACCATTAGCATCTATGTCAAATGTGACTTCAATTTTAGGCATGCCTTTGGGGGATGGGGAAATTCCAGTAAGGTTAAATTGTCCAAGACTCTTATTTCCCTCAACAACTTTTCTTTCTCCTTGCAAAACGTGAATTGTAACTGCATCTTGATTATCAGAAGCCGTAGAGAAAACTTGAGATGCTTTCGTAGGAATTGTACTGTTTTTTTGAATAAGTGAAACCATAACTCCACCTAGTGTTTCTATTCCTAATGTTAAAGGGGTAACATCTAATAATAAAACATCTTTTACATCGCCTTTTAATACAGCACCTTGAATTGCTGCACCTATTGCAACCGCTTCATCTGGATTAACATCCTTTCGTGGCTCAGTGCCAAAATATTCTTTAACCTTGGTTTGAACAAGAGGCATTCTTGTCATACCCCCAACTAATAAAACAGCTTTTATTTCAGATGGGGATTTGTTTGCATCTTTCATCGCTTGCTTTACTGCAACAAAACTTTTATCAACAAGAGATTCTACAAGACTTTCTAATTTTGCACGAGTAATTTTTAAAGCCAAATGTTTTGGACCAGATGCATCAGCAGTAATATATGGAAGGTTGATTTCTGTTTGTGCAGTTGAAGATAGTTCAATTTTACCTTTTTCAGCCGCGTCTTTTAATCTTTGCAAAGCAAGTGGATCTTTCATTAAATCACAACCTTGTTCTTTTTTAAATTCTTGTGCAATATAATTAACTAATACATTATCAAAATCTTCACCACCTAAGAATGTGTCACCATTAGTTGATAAAACTTCAAATTGTTTTTCTCCATCAACATCAATCATATCGATGATGGATATATCAAAAGTTCCACCCCCTAAATCATAAACGGCAATAGTTCCTTCTATATTTTTATCAATACCAAAAGCTAGAGCAGCAGCAGTCGGTTCATTAATAATTCTTTTAACTTCTAGCCCAGCAATTTTACCCGCATCTTTAGTTGCTTGTCTTTGTGCATCATTGAAATAAGCGGGGACTGTAATGACTGCGTCTTTTACTTCTTCTCCTAAATAGTCCTCAGCTATTTTTTTCATTTTTGATAAAATTAAAGCTGAAATTTGAGCAGGTGCTGCATTTTTTTTGTTAGCAACTATCCATGCATCCCCATTTGTATGCTCTATTATTTTATAGGCACTATGAGAAATTGCTTTTTTAACTTCTTCATCAATAAATTTTCTACCAATTAAACGTTTTGTTGCAAAAAAAGTTTCTTTAGGGTTTGTAATGGCTTGTCTTTTTGCTGATGCCCCTACTAATGCTTCACCATCAGTAGAATATGCAACAATAGATGGGGTTGTTCTTGCTCCCTCTTGATTTTCAAGAACTTTGCTTGTTCCACCTTCTAATATTGCAACACATGAATTTGTTGTTCCTAAATCAATACCAATAATCTTAGACATAAAAATCTCCTATATGTAATTTGTCTTTTTTCTATATGGGATTGATTTTTATAAAAACAAGAAAATTGGCTACAAAAGTAGCCAGTTTTATTTTAATTAGAATTTTGTTTTTAATTTTGGTTTATTTTTACTTCTGTAGTCTTCTGTAATAATCACAACTTTGTCATAAAACTTTTTCCATTTAGCCAATTCAGCAACATCTTCTGGATCATTTAAGTTGTATTCGTCAATGGTTTCTTCATCATATGCAGGTAATATCATTTCAAAAGGTTCGCATCCATAAAGGTCTTTAGATGTTGGGTTGGCATTTAATTCAATAAGTTTATCAAAAGATTTTTCTTTACCGTGTCCACAAGCATAATGAAGAACTGTTTGGTCATTAGATAAAAAGTTTTTAGCATTTACATTTTGTCCACATTCTTTAACCAAATAGTCTAAAGTATCAGTTGCTTCAGCCATTACTGCATAAAATATAGCATTATTTCCCAATCCGTCTCTATGAGTCAAGTCAATAGGTTGATGTGGGTTATTTATAAGTGCTTTTAATATTTCTGGTGTTGGTAACTCACAGGCTTTTAAATATGTATTTTCACCATTTTTCATATATGCATTTGGGTCTGCACCATTTTTCAACATAAAATCAAGAGCTTCTAAAGCTCCTGGAAGAACTTCTTTAGTCATTTTCATTTCACCAGATTGATCTTTCTCATATTTGACAGAGTATTGTGGAAAAAAGAATAATAGGTCATCTAATTGAGATATTGGGTCTTGTTCAGTTCTTTTGGAAAAATCTTTAAATGTTCCATTTTCTTTCATTTCTTGTAAATCTTTGATAAGTGCTTCAAAGTCACCCGCTTTTAACATGGCTCCTGTGCTTTTATATTGTTTTTTCTTATTTTCTATAGACATTTGGTTTTTCCTTTTTCATTGAGTATAATTATTATAACATCAAGATTTTAAAAATACAAAATTGAATATATGAGTGATAATTTATTAAAGGCAAGAACAATTAGATCTGTTTTTTCTGCGATTAAAAGAGATAATGTTCTTCAATTAGAAGCAATATTAAGCAACAATCCAGAAATGTTGTTAATGAAAAATAATCAAAGAGAGAATTTATTGTTTTATGCATTCGAGAAGGAAAGCATAAAATGTATTGATTTTTTAATTCAAAAAAAGCCAGAATTTTTAAAAGAAAAAAACATTTTAAACTTGAATATTATTCATAAATTAATACAAAAACAAATTGACCCAGAGATTTTCTTAAATAAAGCTAAATCATTAAAAATTCAAGAAATTGAAGAAATATACAGAAATTGTGATATGCAAGGAAATAATTTGTTGATTATTGCCTCCAAACAAGGCGATGTAAATGTATTAAAAAAGGTAATAGATTTTTGCCCTATCTTTAAAGAACTTGAAGGGGCTTCTAATTTTTATGGTCAAACTATTGCACATTTTGTTGCACTTAATGTTGAAGATGATTGTGTTGATGTGATTAAGAAGTTTTCTCCACAAACAATGAGAAAAATGGATAATTTAAGTGGGGTATCTCCATTAATGATTGCTGCATATCAACAATCTGAAAATAATTTTAAAGAATTTTATAATTTATTACCACAAGATCAAGTTTCTCTAATAGGAAATAGTTTAAGTCATTTTGCTGCGAATAATAATGGAAAGATTATTTCTCATCTCATTAATTGCCAAATTTTCAAAAATAATAAAAGTAAAATAGAACAAACCCCTCTGAATATAGCATTAAGTAAAAATAATGATTCTGTTGTTGAAATTATAGTTAATGAGATTGAATCAAGAAATGAAGGATTTAATGCTGATGATGTTATTGCTTTAACTAAAATATCCTCACGGCATATTAATCTTTTTGAAAAAGCAATAAATAATCCGAATAACGAAAAATTAAATTCAATTCAACAAAAAAAATTTCTTGAATCTCTTTTTGTTTATGCATCGTATGCTTGTGTTGAGAAAACATTAAAAACAGATTCTTTTGCATCTTGTATGGAATTTAAAGATTTTTCGTTATTGTTTCCTAAAATATTAATCAATAAAAAAGACATGTTGTTAAAAACTAATTTTTTATTAGAGGGAAAAGATAAGTTATCTTTAGAAGAAGTGATTATTGCTGTAAATTCATTAGAAAAATTGCCATCATCTCAAATCAAATACATATTAGAGAAAACTAAATTATTGGATAGTTGTAACAAAGAAGATATGGGATTGTTTAAAGCACTGTGTTTAAGTAGAGGTGTTGAATCAATTCCTTTTAAAAATGATAATCTAACAATTGAAAATGAAGAAGCTCAAATAACAATTAAAAATTTATTAAAGAATAATAAAATTGAAAATTCAAAAAAAGTATTATCTCATATTGCTAATATCACAGAATGGTTAAGTCTTGTTAAAGATAAAAAAGTGGTTTGGAAAAATTATGGGAACCTAGCTTCTAAATACGATGAGCCTTTTCAATTTATTCAAGATAATTTTAATTTTTTACAAAGAGAAAATATCAAAGATTTGGTGTTTTTTACAGTCACGGCTTTAATTAAAAAGCCAGATCCAATTTCAAAACAAACAATGACTATAATAAAAGGATTTCCAAATTTAGTAGCAAATGTATTTGCGGGAGCTATAAAATTTGGTAAAATTCCAGAAAATCAACAGTTGTTAGAGTTTTTACCTAAAATTAAACAACAAACATTAAAAACAAATGAGTTAATATCTTTTTTGAAAAGAACAAAAAAGAACCAAAAACAAGCAATAGATTTATTATCTTCTACAATTCAATTGTTTGATTTAAATAAAATAGATAATATGAGTGTTTTTTGTGATGCATTAATTAGTAATAATTATCATCAAAAAATTATACCTTTAATTACTTCCGTGCTAGTTTCTAAAAAAGATGAATTTATTTCAGAATATTCTTTGTCCTATATAAGAAATACAAAAGTAGAAGTTACTGATTCATCTTTATTTAATTTAATGATGGAGCATAGTAATCCTCAACAATTAATTAATAATTTCATTAATGAGGCTATTGCTCAAGATGGATTTGTAAATATTGATATACTTAAAAAATTAAATAAAATAGTTAAAAATCAAAATTTAGCTAAGGTTGAATACACTCAAAATCTAATTGACGAACAAATGTATGATGCTTGTTTTAAGTTACAAAAACTTTTAGATAAAAAGTTTAAATTTAAAGAAATTGATTTTTCTAATACTGATTGGGAAAAAATAGATATTGCCTTATTAAATAGAGAAGAAAAAAATAATTTTTTTGATTTTATTGCAATAAATCAGTCTAATTTAACAGAAGCGCAAATTAATCAGTTAACAGATTCTATTGTAAGCTCTATATTAAAAAATAATCTATCTTTTGATTTAATTGAAAAGTTTTTAACTTCTATTGATAGTAAACTAGATAAAATTGAGGATGATAAATTATTTCAAATATCTTCATATGTATTAAAGAAACAAGCCATTAGCGATATTATGATAAATTTCTTATCACCTAAAAGCTTTGATAACATATTCGCAATGATTGCAAATTCTGGGAACATAGATGTTTTATCTCAAATTAAAAAAGATGAAAACTATGACTTAATTGAGAAAGAAACTCAAATTGCAATGAATAAACAAATTTTAGATAATCAATTACCTATCAAAGAAAGTTTTAAGCCACCCCCAAGAAGAATAAAAATATAACTTATTTTGTAAGCTTTGTTGGCGAAGATTCCATTGCTTGAATTATTTTTTTAAATTCTTGTTCAAATAATTCGCATTCAGTTTTAGAGTGTGACTGTCCTTTTGATGAAGCATACAATACAGTATCATCAAATAAGCCTCTCATTTCGTCTATTTGTTCGTGAGACAATTGAACTACATTTAAGTTTTTAAATAATAAATGTTCAATTTTTTTATATTCTGCTTCTGGAAATCCACAAGATTTTGCATATCCAACAATTGAACCATTATAAACCACATTTTTTTTAGCAACCTCTAATTTAAACTTAGAGACATCGTTTCCATTTATTGAATGTCCTTGGCTATTAGATGTTTGTGGGGTTAATTTGTTGATGGTATCAACATTAATTTGTGCTTGTGCCGTTAAAGAAAATAACAGTGTAAGCAATAAAAAATTAATTTTTTTCATTCTGAATCCTATTTTAAATAATACTAAAATCATCCTGTATTGGTTGATTAAATAAGTTTGTATCTATGACTTTGTTATAATCAACTATAATTTTTTTGTAAAGTCTGCTTGTTTGAAGATTTTCTTTATTTTTTAATTCTTGAGCCAATAAAAGTTCTTTCTCAATCAATTTTTTCTGCTCATGTATGAAATGATTGGCTACATCTTGCCCGATAATATTGAAATAAATTGCTACTTGCAACATAAAAATTACATCAGTAATAACAAGTGCATTTTTCTGCATTGCATTAAAAAGTGTTTTAAAGTGTTCTGTTTTTCTGTCATCTCCTTGAAGAGATAAAAACTCTATATATTTATCAGTAATCTCTCTAATATTAATAATTTGGTGGTTATATAAACTATTCAATATATGAGACTGAATTTTCCCATTGTTATATATAATGGGGTCTTTTTGCTCAAAGGAACATTGCCATTGTTTACTGGAAGTTTTTTCTTTAAAAAAATTAATTGTCTTCCATTGGTCTTCTTCGTTATAAAATGGACTTATTGGATTTGTTCTACAAATACTTGGTCTTTTACCATAAATTTCACACAAGTTATTTTTTAATTGAGAACATTGCTTATAGCTTGGTAATTCTACAGGGATAAAATCTATAAAATAAAAGAGAGATGAATCCAATTCGGGCATCATAATTGTATGCCCAATTTCTTGATAATGTAAGGCTAAACTTTTATCTAAGGGCTGGTGTGCATATGAAATCATAGTGTGGTGTGCGGTTTGAAAAACAAACCTATCAGAAAGCTCTAGCATTTCATAAAAGCTTACATTTGGAGATTTTTCACAACATTTTCCACATTGATTGCAAGAAAAATGAATTTCTTGATTTTTTTCAAACATATTATCTTCCTAAATTAATTTGTTATTTATTTTTTTCTTAAAGAATTAGAAAAGCTCTTCCAATCTTTAACAGTTTCTTCAACTAATAATCCTGCTGGTTCAATATCATTATTTCTTAAGTGATATTCTATGGTGTATTTTAAATCTTGGTCAATATTCATGTTTCCTTTATGAACTTCTCGTAGAAGCCAAGCAAAATAATTTTTTGGATTTTTAGCTTCTTCTGCAACAACCTCAGAAATCAATCTGTCTTTGAATTTACCAAAGTTCATTTTCTCTATCATTATAGGTGCATTAATGAAATCCAATAATTCTCCTAGTGTTTTAGACTGAGTTCTATCAATAAATTCTGATAAAGTATGGTGAAAAACTTCTCCAGTTACAAGAATATCAGCAGCAGCACGGTGAGCTTGTAAACCCATAGTGTCAATTTTAATACCTAACCAATAGCGCAATTCTTGTGATTTGTGACTTCTAAGGTCATGTCCTTTAAGTCCGATGTCTCCAATCTTAAAGATTTGTCTTGCAAATCTAAGTGTATCAAGAGTAATGTTTTGTTTTTCTTTTAATATGGGAAGCATATTTAAATCAAATTGAATATTATGAGCAACCAAAACTGTGTTTCCAATATAATCTAAAAACTCTGGTAGAATTTCTTCTAAAGAAGGCTTACCTTCAACTTCCTCATCTTCTATACCGTGCACCGCTACAGCAGAAGGGTGAATAGACATTTTTGGGTCAACCATCCAAGATTTTGGTATCTCTAAAAAGCTTTGTTTTAAATTCCATCGAACCGCAGCAATTTCTATTGGCTTATCTGCTCTTTTTGTATTGTCTCCAGTTGTTTCTGTGTCAAATATTGAAAATACAACATCTTCAATTGGAGTATCTTTTTTAGGTGAAAGGTTCATTTTGATTTCCTGGTTAAGTTTGGATTTTAGATCTATACATTTTTTATTTTATATGAAATAAGTATTTTAGTCAATGATTGTTATTGTTGACTTTTTTCGGTATTTATGTATTCTAAAAATAAAAAAATAAATAATGAAACAATTCAATGAGCTTATAAGTTTAGGAAATCAAGGTTCTTCTTTTTTGGCTAAACAATTTGATAAAGCATATCTTAAAAAATTGCTAGAACAATTGAATGCATTAGATAAAAATAACAATAGTGCTTTTGATAATTTAATTCAAAAGACAGATAAATCAATTTCTCCTTTAGAATTAAAAGCTGCTTGGGAAAATAAGGAAAGCTTAAACAAGTTAAAAGATATGGTTGCAGATGCCATTTTTATAATAGATAAGAGAGAATTAGAAGAATCTGTAAAAAACAAAACTATTATTTATATAGAGAAACCTATTGCTCTAAATTTGAATAAGGAAATTCAAATTTCTGAATTAACACCTGTTGCTAAAGAAGTTATAGTTCCTCAAACTCAAAACATACAGTTTTTATACAACCAAAATAATTTACGTGTAACTCATGAGTTGTCTTTCCAAGTAGATTTCTTTTTTGAACCATTTGCAAAAATACCGTTAAGATTACAGAATAGATAAAAGAAAAAAGCCGAAAATATTCGGCTTTTTTTGTTAGTTTACCTAATTAAACGTCTAAAGAATGTTTCCAAGAACTTTCTAAATCTACATCGTTAATATCATTAGTAATACTTGCTGATAAATAACTAGAGATTTCAACTTCTTGAGGAGCAACTTGAGTGTTTGTATTAGTGAAATGCTTTTCAACCCATGGTAATGGATGATTGCCTTTGTAGGAAGTTTCAGAACTAAGGTTAACAGCCTTCATTCTACGTGCTAAAAGATAATCAACATAATCACATAACATTTTTTCATTTAAACCCAATACTGGTCCATTTTTGAATAAGTAGTTAGCCCAAGCTTTTTCTTGTTCTCCTGCCGCTATAAAGATTGCACGAGCTTTTTCTTCGTTATCTTTGATGATGGTTTCAAATTCGGGATCATCTTTGGGTAAAAGTTTAATGATGTGCTGTGTTAGTGCTAAGTGTTCCGCTTCATCACGAGCAATCAACTTAACGATTTTTGCTGAACCTTCAACCATACCTCTTTCTAAGAATGAGAATGTGCAAGCAAAACTTACATAAAAACGAACAGCTTCTAATGCATTAGCAGCAATAAGTGCAAGATAAAGATTTGCTTTTGTTGGATTGTTAACAAAATCGTCATAGGCATTAGTCACCGCCGTAGCACAATCTGCAATTTCTTGAATTCTTGGCAAGTCATCAAAAACAACACTAGGGTCTGGATAAATTGCACGAATAATATGAGTATATGATTCACTATGAATACTTTCAAAGAATCCCCAAGTTAAGATACAGTTTTCTAAACTGGGGTCTGTGCAGTGTGGTAAGAAAACCAAGCTTGGGGCTCTTCCTTGAACAGAATCTAATAAGATTTGGCGTTTTAAATTACTTGTAAAGACAAATTGCTCACTGACGGTCATCTTATCAAAACTTCTTTTTTCTTGGCTCATGTCGACCTCATTAGGTCTCCAAAAAAACCCTTGCATTTTTGTGTTGACCTTGGTAAAGATAGGGTGGTTAACAATGTCATAACGAGAAATTCCATGACCAGACTTACCAAAGAATAAATGATCGGCTTGAGATGTAAGATTTAAAACGGGTAATTGTTCCATATTGTGTTCCTTTATAAATAGCTATATTTAGTTTACATTAGACCATAATGATACCAAAATTTGAAAATAAAAGCAATAAAACAATAAGAATTTTAGAAAATCTTGGGAGACTTTTCTTGCTGTTCTTTTAAATACATTTCATACTGATATTCCCAATCATGCTTATATTCCCTTCTAAGCATTTCTTTTATTTCTTGATTGTGAAATTCTTGTAGAGAACTTTGATTTATTTGAGCTATAATATTTTTAATCAATTGTAACATTTTTTATTCTTTCTTAGTGATTTTTGTATATTAAGGGTTTTCCCTTATAAATCAAGTACTTATTGGTACAAATTGGTTACATTTTTTAAAAACTTGAAAAAAGCAAAAAAAATGCTATCATTTTTTAAATATTTTAAAAGGAAAGTTTATGAAAAAATTAATTTTATTATCTGCCTCTGTTTTATTTTCAACAGCTAGTTTTGCTCAAATTAATATTGGTCCCAATGGTGTTAGTATTGGCGGTCAACAACAGCAAGGACAGGGGAATATGAGATATGAGGATGATGAAAGAGGCAATGGAAAGCACAAGAGTGGTAAACATCATAAGGTACCATCAAATAATGCAAGTTCTAGGGCACATGAAGTTCATGAAATGAAAGAAAGAGGAATGAACCCTGGAAAAGGCAAGGGAGACCGTTATCAAGAACAACAAAATAATCAACAACAAGGTGTGGTAATTGATAGCAATGGTATTAAGTTGCCTGGTATAACAATTAAATAATTTAAATATAATTTAAAAAACAAAAAGCACTTTTAGCAAGCCGTTAACAAATCGTTGATTTGCCGTTCAAGTTGCTTGTATTCTTGAACTGTTCAATCTACACATCCGAAGCTAGCGAAAGCTAGCTTTGGTTTAATTCAAAAGGATTAAACGATTGAATTGATAGAGATTTATCCACCTCAGACTGAATAAAAGTCATTATATTTTTATACCAAAGACTTCTATTCTTACCCAAAGCAGAAGAAATATCTTTCCATTCAAGCTTACTTACAATCTCTCTCTTGCTCTGCTTTGATAGATTTA
>JACCDQ011185567.1_pt1 | contig 64184 bp, 59 predicted proteins | sample 7446031 | NCBI WGS metagenome assembly JACCDQ01 (sample SAMN15323442, study PRJNA562643) | freshwater metagenome | isolation source: river surface water | place: USA:Blue River Watershed | collected 2017-08-17
TGAAGGCAAGTACCATGAAGAGTGGTATTGAATACATGGCTTGGTTGGCGGACTGGTACGTGAAGAATTCCGAAGGAAAAGGTGTTGGATTTTTCCAAATTGGTGGCGGTATTGCTGGGGATTTCCCGATTTGCGTAGTACCGATGTTGTACCAAGATATGGAAATGGAAAACATTCCTTTCTGGTCGTATTTCTGCCAAATTTCAGACAGTACCACCAGTTATGGTAGTTACTCCGGTGCGGTTCCTAACGAGAAAATCACTTGGGGTAAATTGGATATAAACACGCCGAAATTCATTGTGGAAAGCGATGCTACGATTGTAGCTCCGTTGATTTTCGCTTGGATTTTGGGATGGTAGGCGAGTTATGAGAGATATCGAGAGTTTTGAGGATATTAAATCCATTGTGGACAAGCAATACGCGGGATTGATTTCGGATGAAACTACTTCGCGGCATTTCAAGGAATTGGATTTCGATACTCATTTGCCTCGAATCTATAATTTCTGGACCTTTATTTTGGAAGTGGATCCCATCAATCATCCCTACAAAGGAAGCGCGTTTGAACCGCATACGCGATTGGGCTTAACAGTCGAAGATTTTCGTATTTGGCAGCAGTACCTGAAAGACGCAATTTTGAGTCAGTTCGAAGGTCCGGTGGCGGTGAAAATGCTTCAGAAAGCCGAGCAATTGGGTATGATGTTTGAGTACAAGTTGGGGTTGCTGGATAAATAAAATTTAACAACTACATGGGAAACCTAATTCCAAAACTGAAAGAAATAAAAGGATTTATTTTTGATATTGACGGGGTGATGACCCCCGGACAGGTACTGGTTACCGAGGAGGGACACCAATTGCGCTCCGTGAATATCAAAGATGGTTATGCAGTGCAACATGCTGTAAAACAAGGATATACGGTGGCAGTAATTTCCGGTGGAAAGTCGGAAGGAATGCGCAAACGCTTCGAAGGATTGGGCGTAAAGTGGATTTTTATGGCACAATCGCACAAGGAAGATGCGTTTTATCAGGTGTGTTCACAGTCGGGTTTAAAACCTCATGAATTTGCTTACATGGGCGATGATATGCCTGATTTGCCTGTTTTGGGTTTGGCGGGTTTGAGCTGTTGTCCCAAAGATGCATGTTCCGATGTGTTAGACGTGTGCGAATACATTTCAGATTTAGAAGGTGGGAAGGGTTGTGTACGAGAACTCATCGAAAAAGTGATGAAAATTCAACAAACTTGGTACAATGATGACAGTCATCGTTGGTAGTTGTTGAATGGGATTTCTTATCTTTGTTAAAGATGATTGCGGAGCAACTTATTTCAGAACAGTATCATGTGTTGCGAACTACCGATTCGGTGGAGGGTAGCATTGATTATATGTGCAGTTTGGGGGTAAGTGAACTCCCTATTCTCGATAAGAAGCAGGTGTATAATTATGCGCGATTGGCTCAGTTACACGCTGTTGAAGATAAATCACAGCCGTTGAGCGCTGTGGTGGCAATGAATCCGCATTCGCCCGTTGCTTTTGCCAATCAGCATTTGTATGAGATAGTTCCAGTTTTAGCAGCCAATGAATTGGGTGTGTTGGCAGTGGTTAATAGCGAGGGACAATTTCTCGGACTCATCGATCAAAAACGAATCAACCGCAATATTACGGAGTCGATGACCTATCGCGGAATTGGTGCTGTGATTGTTTTGAATGTGGATGATCGTGATTTTTCACCGGCTATTATTTGCCGATGGGTGGAGGAAAACGGGGCTAAAGTATTGGGTATGATGGTGAGTCAAGCAGAATTTGGTCGCTTGAAACTCAATTTGAAACTAAATACTACGATTGTGAAAGGCATAATATCCACATTTCGTCGTCAAGGATACGAAGTGGAGAATGTGTATTTAGCAGAAGACCATTCCGACGATGGTTTCAAGGAATTTGACTTGGCTTTGAAGTTCTTCGATTTGTAATGGATTTGTGGTCGATTTGACAGTAATTCATCGGCTTTTTCGGTATATTTGTGGATAAACTTCACATCCTCCTAAAAAATACTTTCGGAATGGATGCGTTTTAAGACTTGAAATCAGAATTCATTTATGAGCGATCAACCACAAAATAATTTCAATTTAATTGACGAGAACGAGGTAAAACCGATCACCTTAGTAGGCGTAGTGAACTTTTTTTGGCGTTGGCGTAAAGTGTTTTTAATCAGCGTGGCCATTGCAGCGATAATATCTATTGTTGTAACTCACCCTGCCATTACGAAACCCAAATACAAGGCGCAGCACATCTTCTATCCCTCAAAAAACAACTCCATCTCCAATGCGTTATTGACCGAATTGAATCAAAGACAATCGGATCCGTTGGAATTGGGGGAAGAAATTGAAGCGGAAAAAGCGTTGCAGATTATACAGTCTGGTGCGTTAATTGGTCGCTTGGTGCGAAACTTCGATTTGATGAAGCACTATGGAATCGATCCCAAAAAGGAAAAATTCCCGAAATACGCATTAGACAATAAAATCAAGGAGAATTTCAATTTCGAGCGTACGCGTTATTTGAGTATTAAGGTGGAGGTTTTGGACGAAGATCCCAAAATGGCGGCAGCCTTGGCCAATGGAATTGCCTTATTGTACGATTCAGTGAAAACGGAAATTCAAAATCAGGTGGCAAAACCTGCATTGGATATCGTTGAGCGTGCATTAAAAGAAAAACAAAGTAAAATTCAAGGCATTAAAGATGAATTGCGTGATCTGGGTATGAAGGGGATTACCAACTATGAAGAACAATCGCGTGCTTTGGCAGAAGAAATTTATAAAGCGCAATCATCCGGAAAAACAGCTCAACTTCAGAAGTTGATGGACGAGCAAAAAGCGTTGATTGCAAATGGTGGTAACTTCATAGCATTGAATGAGTTAATCAAATTGGAAGAGGAGAAGGAAAGTGATTTGATGACCCAATACGAAAAACGTAAGGTGGACGTTACCGAAACCATGTCGCATAAATTCACCGTAGAAGAAGCAACGGTTCCCGAAATCAAGTTTTGGCCAAAGCGCAGTTTTGTGCTGTTGATTTCAGTTTTTGCAACATTCATTGCCACTGCGGTGGTTCTGGTGGTAATTGAATTGTTCTTCAAGAAGAAATAATTATGCAGTTAAATCTGCAACTACTCAGCAAAAATTCGCGCCTTGTCCTTTGGACTGTTTTGGGCATTTTGGCGACTTCTATGAGTTTGTCGGTGTTGTTCCAGCAGTATCAATGGCTGTTAATTGCACCGGCTATTTTGGTATTGATTGGTTGCATTCTTTACACAGAGCAGGCCCTATTATTAGCAGGTGCACTTGCTCCATTATCCATCAATCAGGAAAATTTAATGGGTGGATTTGGGATGTCGCTACCCACGGAACCCGTTTACATTTTTCTATTCGGTTTGATGGTTTTCCAATGGTACAAAGATGGAATGCAGTTGAATTTGCACATTTTGAAGCACCCTATTGTACTATTTGTAACGGCGTATGGATTGTGGTTGTGGTTGAGCAGTATTTTTAGCACGATGCCTTTGGTGAGCTTCAAGTTTAGCTTGGCTCGAACCTGGTATATAGTACTGTTTTTTTATTTTGGGATTCGCATTTTTGGGAACTACCAGCGCATTCACTTCTATTTCGGTTGGTTTGCTGCATTTACCATGGGTGTGGTATTTTACACGTTGATAAAACATGCACAAGATGGTTTTTCTAGGGGATCTAGTTACGGTGTTTCTTGGCCGTTTTTCCCAGACCACGGAATGTATGCCGCGGGAATCGCTTGGGCCGTTTTTATTTTATTTGTTTACACTTTTTATGTTCGCCAATTTGGATTTAACGTGGCATTTGGTCCCGTTTTCTTGGTGTTGTTATTGATATTGCTTTTCGCCGTGGTGGTGAGCTTTACGCGCGCTACTTGGTTGAGTTTAATTGTTGCCGCAGGGGTATGGTTCATTACCAAATTGCGTATTCAGTTTTACTGGGTATTGATTGCATTTTTTGCCGTGCTTACCGTGGGAATTGTCAAGCAAGATGAAATCATGTATTCGCTGGAAGCCAATAAACAGGGTAGTAGCGATGAATTGGAAGGTCACGTTAAGTCCGTAAGTAACATCACCACTGATCCTAGTAACTTGGAGCGAATCAATCGTTGGAAATGCGCCGGAAGAATGGTGGCACAGCATCCCGTTTTTGGTTTTGGTCCAGGTACCTACGTGTTTCAATATGCACCGTTTCAAAAGAGCAGTGAGTTGACGCTGATAAGTACGCATGCTGGCGACTTGGGAGATGCTCACAGTGAGTATTTTTCGGCCATGAGTGAATCGGGTTTCCCGGGGATGTTCTTTTGGTTGGGGATTGTATTTTCAACGGTTTGGGTGGCATTTAAGCTGATATATAACGTAAAAAGTCTCAAATATCGACTCACCACATATATTGCATTGACGGGCCTTGTGGCATATTATGCGCATGCCGTTTTGAATAATTATACGCAATACGATAAATTAGCGGTTCCGTTCTGGGCCTTTACTGCGGTAATTGTGGCCTTGGATTTGAAAACCAAAAAGCAGCAGTCATGATCCCACAACGCTTAAAAAATCCCTTTTTCTTAGTTGGTTTTGGGATGATCTTTTTGTTCGCAGTTTTGGGTTTTTTGGGATATGGAATTGCAGTAGATACAACCCCCAATTGCAATCAAATCATGCCCGAATGGGCAGGACTTTCACCTGGCTCCAAGGTGTATTACATTCAAGAAAAACGAACTCAGCCCCGAGAATGGAATTTTTGGCTTTTTGGGGATGAAAATCAGGGTGAAATTGTTTCGGTGGTGAATCCCGAAGCATCTGGAAATTCAATATCTAACGATACGGCTTATTTCATTTCTCATAAGAATGGCGAGCGCTTAGCCATCCCCCGAAAACAGTGGGAAAACAATGCTCAGGTTTATGAGCGAACGTTCTGGCTGGGAAGTGATCCCTTCGGACGAGATATGTTGAGCCGGCTAATAATTGGCACGCGTGTGTCGCTTACTATTGGTTTTTTAGCCATGGCATTGTCGTTAATCATTGGCGTGGTAGTGGGTTTGGTAGCGGGCTATTTTGGCGGTTGGGTGGACACGATTTTGACGTGGTTTATCACCGTTTTCTGGTCGGTTCCTACGTTATTGATTGCCTTGGGAATGAGTTTTTTCATGGGCAAGGGATTTTATCAGGTGTTGTTGGCAACGGGATTGAGTACGTGGGTGGAAGTGGCGCGGGTGGTTCGCGGACAGGCCATGCAATACAAGAACAAAGAGTTTATATTGTCGGCCCGGATTACGGGATTCAGTAGCTGGCACATTATGTTTAAGCATATTTTACCCAATTTATCGGGATCTTTGACTGTATTGGCGACAACGAATTTTGCGGCGGCCATTTTATTGGAAGCGGGTTTGGGTTTCTTGGGATTGGGTGTGGCACCACCAACGGCCAGTTGGGGTATGATGGTAAAGGAAAATATTGGCTATTTGGTATTGGATCAGGCCTATTTGGCCATTTTGCCGGGTGTTGCCATCATGATTTTGGTAATGGCCTTTAATTTATTGGCCATGGGATTGCGCGATGAGGACGCGAATCAGTAAATAAAAAGGGCGGCTCTTCGTGAACCGCCCTTTTTATATGTAAGTGATTATTTGTTAATCGGATTTCAACGTTACATTATCGGAATTTGATTTTAAATTCAATAATTGTTCTCGTTACCAATTGGATTGATCTTAACTGGTTTGTAATCAATCAATAATCTGAACTTTTGAATGGAATTCCACTTGACCGGAACGGCCTTTTAGGGTGTAAATTCCAGGAGTAATACCATGAGGAACACGTGTAACACCTTGTTCCAACTCGGTTTGATTGATCATTCTTCCGCTTAAATCATACCATTGGATGGTTGCGTTGTTGAATCCTTGGATTTGAAGTAACGAGTTTTGATTTACTGGATTGGGGAATACGTTTACAATACGCTTATTGGCTTTGTTCACGCTTAAGTGATCCACTAGAATCTGAATATCTGCGGTGTCTTTGCAGCCAGAAACGGTGCTCGTTGCAATCATTTTTACGCTATACGTTCCTTCAGTGGTGTATTGGTGAGTTCCCGTGTTACCCGAACTCGTATTTCCATCCCCCCAAACCCACTGAATGGTCATATCGGTGGTATTGATGGGCGTGCAAGTGACTTTTCTTGGGTAGTCTAATGTCCATTGGAATCCAGCACTTGGGCGAACCAAGGTTTTAACGGTTACTTTTTGCTTGTCAGAAACACAACCTTTTTCTTCGGTGCTGTAGTACATTGTTGCATCGGAGAACATAATGCCCAAATTGTAGGTATTGCCTGTTTTCACGGGAGTAGAAGAAGCTTCATCGGTGAACCAGTTTACTGAACCATAAGGAACATTCACGGTGATTTGTCCAATACTTTTGAAGCAAACGCTAGGAGCACTTACAGAAGTTGCAGTTGGAGGAATGTTTACCAAAATGGATACGCTATCCCAATTGGGGTTAAAGCAATCACCTTCGGATGTTTTGAAGTATGCGTAGCTGTTTTTGTTGGTAAATCCGCCTACACGAATGAATTTGCTCGTTGCAGAGGGCTTGGAATCAGCTTTAGAAGCGAACCAGTTTACACCTCCCCATTGGGTTGAAGCGGCGATATCAGCAGAATCACCGAAGCATATTTCATCGCCTACTTTTGCGAAGGTAGATGGATATTGGTTTGCATGAATATTGATTGGGAAACGTCCGCTTCCACAAACTCCATTCCACGATTCAATATACAACGTTTTTGTACCGCGAGATGTAATGTTATAGGTGTAGGTGTTTCCAGTATATAGAGGAGTTCCGCCCGTTGAAACATCGAACCATCTCAAAGAAGCACTTGAAGAAGGCGTCGCGCTCAAGTTTAATGACGTATTTGATCCAGTCAAACACAATGAGGTATCGCTATAGCCAGTAGGTTTTGAAGGAGCGAAATCATTACCAACAAGGGCTTTTACTTCAGCTCTTCCTCTTTTGAACAAACATCCATTGTTGTTGGCTTCTGCGTATAATGTAGTGTCGCTACTTAATACAGAAGTTACATAGGTATTGCCTGTAAATACCTTACTTCCACCGGATGCGGCAGTGTACCAAATGATATTACCATAATCGGTAGATGCGGTCAAATTAGCGCTTGCACCGGAGCACAAGGAGTCATTTTTAGTTGTTAGTACGGTAGGAAACTTGTTTGCAGTAGTTGTAACCGTCAAATTGCCTGAAATACAGCTACCATTGGTTGCTTTAAGTACCATGGTGTCTGGCTTTTGAACATTGTAAATGGTATAAGAATTTCCTGTATTAAACGCAGGTTTGTTGATTCCAACTGGTGCCCACGAAACGGTTACATCGGTTACGGGAGAAACTTTAATTTGTAAGCTATCCCCAATACAACCATTCACTGTGCTAATAAGCGCAGGGGTAGAAGGTTTGAAATAAACGGTTTTCTTCGTAGTGTCGAAGCAATAAGTACTTGCGCTGCTATAGGTTACCAACATTGAGCGCAACTCAACCGTAAAGTTCTTTTTTGTTTTGGGACGGAATTTTCCGTCGATGGTGTTATACATCAAAGTACTTGCATTGTCGTATGCCCAGTTGTGACAAAATTCATGGAAACCAGCATATTCATAGTACATATATTGGTTATAAAAAACAGATCCACCTACGTTACTTCTGAACGTATTGTTGAATCGGATGGTGTCAAGTGTTGTGTAACAGTCTTTATTTATGGTAAAATCAGTACCGTATTTGTAACTAACGAATGGATATAATTGGATATGACAATCGAAAGGCACTCCGCTTACATTTAAGGCTAGACCTCTATACCATTTTCCCGAAATAGAAGCACAAGATAAGTTTCTGCCTTCACCGTCTCCGTTGTTCCAGGAATTGGTAACTACGGCAGGACGAGTGGTAGAGCTATCGTATTCCACCACTAATACATAATTTTTAGTTAAAGTTACAGGCTTGCTGAATGCGACATTACGGGTTAATCGAGCTAGAGTTAGCGCACCAACCACGGTGTCGATAGTGGTGTATCCTACTGCAATTGCACTACCTGTGGGGAGCGAGTCTCCGCCAGCTTCATACACTTTACAAGCAACGGTTACTTTTTTGCGCTTTAGTAAGGTGTCGTAAGGCAAATACGAGTAAAATCTAAAACCTGAAACGGTGATTTCTTGTGGTGCAGCATAGAATTGTCCAAAGAACTGACCATTTCCGATGAGTAATGAACCATACCCAGTAGAAGAAAGATTCGGAAACAAACTGGTGTCAGATCCGCATTGAGTGGGGTTGGTAGCAGAACGACTTGCCGCAGCTTGACTCGGCTTGTTCATTTTGATTTTTCCAGTGATTACCCCTGGAGCTGGGGTTAATTGGGAGAATCCTGCTTGAAACAGCATCCCCAAAACCCATAGAGTGAGTATTCTTTTTTTCATATTGTTTAGTAATTGTTTTTTAAAACGATGCTATATTTAGATGGTAATTTTCAAATGCGATTATACCTGTTTTTTTTAATGAGATTATGTCTTTACTGCTATGCTAAATACCTGTTCTGTTGGAATCGTTAAAATAGGTTTATTTGATTCTTTTTGAATAAGTTAATCGGTTGCTAAACTAATCTGTAAATTAAATGGAATGCGACAAAAAAACCAATTTTTAATACAATATTTTACCTACCACACATTTAAATAGTTAATTTTGCTGACACAAATGATTAAAATTCATGAGTAATAATCAAATTTTAAAAGGGAAAAAAGGCATCATTTTCGGTGCTTTAAATGAAGCGTCTATCGCTTGGAAAGTCGCTGAACTTTGTCATGCTGAAGGTGCAGAATTTATATTGACCAATGCTCCTGTTGCAGCACGAGTGGGTCAAACAGACGAATTAGCGAAGAAGTTAAACGCGCCGTTAATTTATGCCGATGTTACTAAAATGGAAGATCTAGATAACTTAGTTGAAGAGGCAACCAAGCACTTCAACGGTCAGTTGGATTTCGTTTTACACAGCGTGGGCATGAGTTTGAATGTTCGCAAGAAAATACCTTACCCAGAGGCAAACTACGAATACATGCACCAAACCATGGATATTTCAGCTATGTCGTTCCACCGTTTGATGCAAACTTTGTGGAAGAAAGACGCCATGAAAGAGTGGGGAAGTATTGTAGGATTGACTTACATCGCGGCTCAAAGAACGTTCCCTGATTACGGTGAAATGGCTGATGCTAAATCGTTATTAGAGAGCTTCGCACGCAGCTTCGGTTACCATTTTGGTAAAAACAAGAAAGTACGTGTAAATACCATTTCTCAAAGTCCAACAAAAACCACTGCTGGTAGCGGTGTTGGTGGATTTGATGCATTCTACAACTACGCGGATAAAATGAGTCCATTGGGTAACGCTTCTGCTGAATCGTGTGCAGAATATTGCGTTTCGTTGTTCTCCGACTACACCCGTATGGTAACCATGCAGAACTTGTTCCACGATGGTGGATTCAGCTATACCGGAATTTCAACCGATTTGATGGATAGCTTCAGAGATCCAGCAGCTGAATAAAATAAGATTTTTCAATTACGGGGCAAGCCGGCTTTTTAGCCAGGTTTGCTCCGTTTTTTCATATACAGCGCGATCATGAATGCGCGAAGGGCGTCCTTGCCAAAATTCAAAATAATGTGGACGAATTCTGATTCCACCCCAATGTTCAGGACGCACAATTTTTTCACCCGATTCCAACAGTTTTTTCACTTCCTCGGCCAGATCCAAATTCGGGTCAATTTTTTGACTTTGTGAACTCACCACGGCTCCGGCTTGAGATTCGATGGGACGGGAATAGAAGTAGGTATCACTTTCTTCGGGGGATATGCGTTCTGCCACACCCAAAATGCGAACTTGGCGCTCCAATTCAGTCCAAAAGAAGTTCATACTCACTTTGGGATGTTGGGTTAATTCTCGTCCTTTTCGGCTATTGTAATTGGTAAAAAACACAAACCCATGTTCGTTGAATTCCTTGAGAAGTACCACTCTGGAAGTGGGAAATTGATCTTCGCTCAGGGTAGAAAGCACAAACGCCGTTGGTTCTTCCGCTTCGGCTTCAATGGCCTGTTCCATCCATTTCTTGAATTCTTCGAAGGGATTTTCGGGCAATTCAGCAACATTGATGCTGCCTTTCATGTACACTTTGCGGATGTCGGCCAGTTTGTTTTTCATGGGATGTATTAAAATTAGCGCATTAAACCGGGGAAACGACCCTTGTTGTTGTTCATCATTTTCATCATTTGACGCATTTGATTGAACTGGGTCAACAATTTATTTAACTCTTGAATCGAACGACCCGAACCGCGAACAATACGCTGTTTTCTGCTATTGTTTAAAATTTCGGGTTTGGTACGTTCTTCGGGGGTCATGGCTTGGATCAACGCTTCGATTCCTTTGAACGCATTATCGTCGATATCCAAATCTTTGATTTTGCTTCCCACACCGGGCAACATTCCCAAAAGATCCTTCATGTTACCCATTTTTTTGATTTGTTGAAGTTGTGCTAAAAAGTCTTCGAAATCAAATTTATTCTTGGCAATTTTCTTGGCTAATTTTTGAGCTTCTTCTTCGTCGATAGCAGATTGTGCACGTTCTACCAACGAAACCACGTCCCCCATACCCAAAATACGGCCTGCCATACGATCTGGATGGAACACATCGAGGGCATCCATTTTTTCGCCGTTGGAAGCGAATTTAATGGGTTTGTTTACAATAGATTTGATGGAAAGAGCAGCACCACCGCGGGTATCACCATCTAATTTGGTTAGCACCACACCGGTAAAATCCAGCACATCATTGAATGCTTTGGCTGTATTTACCGCGTCTTGACCGGTCATAGAATCTACAACGAACAAGGTTTCAACGGGATTCAACGCCTTCTTCAATGCGGAAATTTCCTTCATCATCTGTTCGTCGATGGCAATACGACCAGCGGTATCGACAATTACGACGTTAAAATTGTGCACTTTAGCGTGTTTTATGGCATTTTCAGCAATTTTAACAGGGTCGTTGCTTTCATTTTCGGTATAGTAACCCACTTGGGTTTGTTCGGCAAGAACGCGCAGCTGTTCGCGCGCCGCAGGACGATACACGTCGCCGGCAACCACCATGGGATTTCTACCTTGCGCTTTGAGGTACCGAGAAAGTTTACCGGTGAAGGTCGTTTTACCCGAACCTTGTAAGCCGGCAATAAGAATAATGGCAGGTGAACCTTTGATTTGGAGTTCGGATGTCTGTCCCCCAAGAAGTTGAACCAGTTCATCATTGACGATTTTGGTAAGCATTTGTCCTGGAGAAACGGAAGTAATTACGTTCGCTCCTTTGGCTTTTTCGAGGATATCGTCGGTAAATTGTTTAGCAACTTTGAAGTTTACGTCGGCAGCAATAAGGGCTCTTCTGATCTCCTTAACAGTATCTGCGACGTTGATATCGGTGATTTTATTTTGCCCTTTTAGGGATTTAAACGCTTTTTCTAATCTACTTTGAAGACTATCGAACATAGCTACAAAGATACATAAAGTTCAAATTGGTAAATTAAAATGCTCATTTTATCAAAAGCATCATGATTTGAGCAAAAAATATCTTACAAACTGCTGTATATTTGAAAATTATTTAAAACCACTTAAAAATTAATTAAAAACAATGGCATATTTCTTTACTTCTGAGAGTGTATCTGAGGGACATCCTGACAAGGTAGCGGATCAAATTTCTGATGCACTAATTGATCATTTCTTAGCCTACGACCCTAACAGCAAAGTAGCATGTGAAACATTAGTTACAACCGGTCAGGTTGTATTGGCGGGTGAGGTGAAATCCGAAGCATATTTGGATGTTCAAACTATTGCTCGTGAGGTAATTGCAAAAATTGGTTACACCAAAAGTGAATATATGTTCGATGCCAATAGCTGCGGAATTTTGTCGGCTATTCACGAACAAAGTGCTGATATTAATCAAGGCGTTGAGCGCACCAATCCTGAGGAGCAAGGTGCTGGAGACCAAGGTATGATGTTTGGTTATGCAACCAACGAAACAGAAAGTTTCATGCCATTGCCTTTGATGTTATCGCATTTGATTTTACAAGAATTGGCTACAATGCGCAGAGAAGGAACTCAAATTCCTTACTTGCGTCCAGATGCCAAGAGTCAAGTAACATTGGAATATTCTGATGATCATAAAGCGTTGAGAATTGATACTATTGTGGTATCAACTCAGCACGATGATTTCATCAAGCCTGAAAACGATTCAAGAGAAGCGCAACTAAAAGCGGATGACGCAATGTTGGCTAAAATTGAAGCAGATTTAAAGAACTTGTTGATGCCTCGAGTTATTTCTCGTGTTGATGAGAGCTTGAGAGGATTGTTCAATACCGAAATTAAATACCATATCAATCCAACAGGAAAATTTGTAATTGGTGGTCCTCACGGAGATACAGGTTTAACCGGTCGTAAGATTATTGTTGATACATACGGTGGACGTGGTGCTCACGGTGGTGGAGCGTTCTCTGGAAAAGATCCTTCAAAAGTTGACCGCAGTGCGGCTTACGCAACTCGTCACATTGCAAAGAACATGGTGGCTGCAGGTTTGTGTGAGCGTGCATTGGTTCAAGTTTCTTATGCTATTGGTGTTGCTCGTCCTGTAGGATTGTTCATCGATACCTATGGCACTGCTAAAGTTCAAATGACGGATGGTGAGATTGCTGATCGTATTTTGAACATGCCTGAGTTTGATTTGCGTCCTTATTTCATTGAGAAGCGTTTCAACTTAAGAAGTCCTATTTATTTGGAAACTGCAGCTTATGGTCACATGGGAAGAACCTGTGAAACGGTAACTAAGGTGTACAATAAAGGTAAAAAGAACGAAAAATCAGTTTCTGTAAAATTGTTCCCTTGGGAAGAGTTGAATGCAGTAGGTGCAGTTAAGTCGGCATTTGGCATTTAATTAATTCGCAAATACAGTTTAACGAAGAATTAGATACCCCGAGTGCTAATATCCAAATAGAATATCCCCCGAAAAAGAATAAAATACTGCTGAAAATATGTGTGGAATTGTTGCTTACATTGGTAAAAAAGAGGCTTACCCAATAGTTGTAAAAGGTTTAAAGCGATTGGAATATCGCGGTTATGACAGTGCCGGAGTGGCGTTGTTAAGCGATAACATGCGCGTTTACAAGAAGAAGGGTAAAGTTGCCGATTTAGAGGGCGAAGCGAGTGGAAAAGACGTTTCTGGTTCCATAGGAATGGGCCATACGCGTTGGGCAACACATGGTGAACCCAATGACCGCAATTCGCATCCGCATTTTTCAGATAGTGGAGATTTGGCGATTATTCACAATGGAATCATTGAAAATTACGCTACTTTGAAGGAGGGAATGATTCAACGTGGACACGTGTTTCATTCTGATACCGATACGGAAGTGTTGGTTCACTTGATTGAAGATGTAATGCAAAATGCCAATTTACCTTTGGCTGATGCGGTTCGCGCTTCTTTGAAGCAAGTAGTGGGCGCTTATGCGATTGTGATTTTAAGTAAAAATCATCCTGAGCATTTGATTGCTGCACGTAAAGGTAGCCCGTTGGTTGTGGGCATTGGCAAGGAGCGCGGCGAATATTTCTTCGCTTCAGATGCTACACCAATCGTGGAGTACACCAATAAAGTGGTTTACATGAACGATGGCGAAATCGCTATTGTTGAGAACCAAGAGATGATCATTAAGAACATCGATAATGTTGTTCAAGTCCCTTATGTTCAAGAGCTTGAGTTGAACTTAGAGCAATTGGAAAAGGGTGGATATCCTCACTTCATGTTGAAGGAAATCTATGAACAACCCCGTTCGATTTTTGATAGTTTCCGTGGGCGTTTTGACGCTAACACCGGAGAATTCCACATGCGTAGTTTGGAAGAATACCAAGAGAAATTGGCGGAAATAAAGCGTTTGATTTTGATTGGTTGTGGAACCAGCTGGCATGCAGGTTTGGTGGCTGAATATTTGTTTGAAGATTTCGCACGTTTGCCAGTTGAAGTGGAATATGCGTCTGAATTCCGTTACCGCAACCCTGTTTTGTTTTCCGATGATTTAGTCGTTGCTATTTCTCAAAGTGGTGAAACGGCAGATACGTTGGCGGCAATGGATTTAGCAAAGCGCAAGAGTGCTAGTGTTTTCGGTGTTTGTAACGTTGTGGGAAGTAGTATCCCTCGTATGAGCGATGCCGGAGCTTACACGCATGCGGGTCCAGAAATCGGGGTGGCAAGTACCAAGGCATTTACTGCTCAGGTGACTGTTTTAACTTTGTTGGCTTTGGGGATGGCAAAAATTCGCAAAACCATGTCGGTTAAAGCCATTTCGGATGTGATGAGCGAATTGGAGAGCATTCCAGCGAAGATTGAAAAGGCGCTAGAATTGAACGATCAAATTGTAAAATTAGCGGAGAAGTATAAGGATGTCCGCAACTTCTTGTACTTGGGACGTGGTTACAACTTCCCAGTTGCTTTGGAAGGTGCATTGAAATTGAAAGAGATCAGTTACATTCACGCTGAGGGATATCCAGCAGCTGAAATGAAGCACGGTCCTATTGCATTGATCGATGAAGAGATGCCAGTAGTTGTTATTGCAACCAACAGCGAGCACTACGAAAAGGTGGTAAGTAATATCCAGGAGGTAAAAGCGAGAAAAGGTCGCGTAATTGCGGTCGTAACCGAGGGTAATCGCGAATTAGATAAATTGGTGGATCACGTAATCGAAGTTCCAGAAACGATCGAATCCTTGAGTCCGTTGATCAACACAATTCCATTGCAATTATTGAGTTACCACATAGCGGTAATGCGTGGTTGCAACGTTGACCAGCCAAGAAACTTGGCGAAGAGTGTAACGGTGGAGTAGTGCCGAACGGGGGTGATTTGGTTTGGAGCTTCGTGCGCCAGTGAGTGTTATCAGGTGCAGTTTAGTCAACGAATGTTTCACGGATCACTCTCTTACATTCGAGTATTTCCTTTTCTGTAAGTGAGCCAAACGTTTTTACAATTCGAATTTTGTCTATGGTTCTTATTTGATCAATTACGACCCAACCTTCTTGACTATTGTGATTAATTTTTACTCTGGTTGGATATTTTCTACTCGAAGAAGTCATGGGTGCGATAACAACAGTTCTAAGATTTTTATTTATTTCATTTGGTGAAACAATAACACATGGTCTTGTTTTTTGGATTTCGCTACCCAATGTCGGGTCAAGATTAACCAAAACTATTTGATATTGTTTTACTTCCATTCGTCAAAGTTTTCTTCATCAAAAACATCATTCATTAGAAGTTGATCATCACCATTTTCATGCATCTTTTGGAATGCTTTATCCCAACCTTTACGTGGTTCAGAAATTGGACGTAAAATGATTTGTTCTTTTTCAAGAATCAACTCAATTTTGTCAGTAATATTATACCTTTCAAGAATTGTTTTGGTTAATCGAAAACCTTTTGAGTTCCCAATTTTAATGATTGAAACTTCCATAGATTAATTTTTAATGTAATTACAAAGTTATTACATTGGATTCAATTTACAAAGTTTGGTTGAATCATATTTCACGCTTTAGTCAGTTGTTTTAACCGGCCTTGAAAAGATTGGAGATAATTTCTTTTAGTGGTATCATTTAGGAATGAAGCTGTTACCATTTTTTCGACTAGATCTGATTTGGAAGTCATTAATGCCATAATTTCCTGAAAAGTCTTCTCGCTGATTTCTGCTTTCTCTGCTAGTTTAGCAAATTGTAAACCTATTTTACCTTGGGCTAGATTTCTAGGCAAAAGACCATCATCTAATGCAAAGTCTTTATCTTCAATATGGATGCGGCTATTTAGTAAGTCATAGGCTGGGCTCAGTCGATAATCTCCAAAGGGTGTTTCGAGTATTGAGAAATTCTTAAAGTGCGCATCTCCATTTGAAAAAAGATAATTAAAGACAAGTAATCTTAAAAGTTTTGGTGCTTCTATCTTGTAAGTTGTTAAATAATTGCGCATTAATTCAAACATATCTAAATAATTCCCGAGATACTTGTAATGTTCTCCATGTGTTTGCGGGGTTCTTTTTGCCAAGGAAGCAAAGTCATCTTGAGCTAGTTTTGAACCATCTTCTTTTACATCAAATCTTTTTGTGATGTATGCAGGTGTACCATCTTTAAAAAATATCAATGCATTTTCTGCAGTCTCTATTCCATAAACCTGACGGGCAATTTGCATGGTTAGATGCTCATTGGCCGGCATTTGATCTGGCTTTTTACTAGCGCCTGGAATTGGTTTAAGAATATAAGTCCCTTTTTCATTTTCGTTAGTTAGCCTTAACTTGTTTTTGTCAAGCAATACGGAAAATTTTTCTTGTACGCCTGATATCGACATGTGATTTCGATTCTCATCAAACATTTCATTCGTTTCTGGGTTGGATGCAGGAGAATCGTAAGGCAAAATATGATGCACTTTCTTGCCTTGAAAAACTCTATTCAAAGCTGTTCTGCTATAGGTATTAAAACCTTCGGATAATGTGCCGGGACAATATTTAATTTCTGGTAAGATCATTAATTTTCTACTTTAATAATTCTAACGGCACCTATGCTGTCATTTTTTGCGGTAGTCATAAGCAAACCGAAATAGTCCTCTCTGTCGATTCTATTTAATTTGCATACCACTTGCTTATTAGAACCTTCAGGAAGCATGCTGTAAAAAAAAGGAAACAGGTATTTAGAATGAAATTCTTTTTCGTTTTTGGGTAACGTTAGGCTGATACTTTGCTTATCGCTATTGGCTACCCAGTCTTCGTGATAACGAAATGAAAACGAACCATCATCGTGTTGGGTCAAGATACCCGCTTCTTCATTTTTGAATAAAACTTTGGCTTTTCTCATTTAGAATGCGTCACATTTTTAATTTTTAGGCAAACCTCCATGCCCAAGACATCAGATATCTTATGTAATGTTGACAGCGTAGGATTTCCTTTTCCGCTTTCAAACTGTTTCAACGTTCTCAATCCAACACCTGATAGTTCTGCCAACCCCTCTTGAGTTACTTGTAGTGCTTCCCTACGTTCTTTTATTGTTTTTATTAATTCTGAAAAGTGCATTATAAAGCATTATTTAATGCAAAAATAATACGAATTTGGGAAAAATCAATAAAAAGAGCGATAAAATGCACTATGGCGTGTAATTATTGTGTTTTTTTGAGTGATTGTGTTGAATAGTGCAGTATAATGCACTATAGTTTGGATATTATTGTAAGCTAGCTATTGGCAGATCGGTTTTATTTTCCATGCAATATTTCTTTTAACAGTTCATAATCGCCATTCATTCCAAATTTTTCTGTATTAGATTTTGTTCCAACTATTATTTTTGAGTTACAACTAAAACATATTTTTGCGATTCCAATTACTTTAGATTTTCTTTTAAAAATCAATATGTCTCGATAAACATAAATGCAAGCGGTTATATAGGATTCAGAATGGTTTTTCACTGAAAAAATTTCGTTTATTTTTTCAATTTTCTTTGATTTCATTTTCGACTTTGTATAACCGAAAGATTTTAAGTCGTCAATAAAATTTGTGTCTGAAATTGATTTTGGAGTTTCGCCCAAAAGCACTTCCATTTTTAAAGAATCTTTTAAAGACTTTTTTTGGTTATCATATAATTCTCCAATTTGGTCTTCTTTAATTTCGTTTTGATAATATTCAATTTCGTCATATTCAAAGTATTTTTCTCCTGAAATTTTTGTTTCTTTTATGGCATTTTCCAATTTAGCTTCTTTTCTAGAATTACAGCTAAAAATTAAAATTGCAGATATGAATATTATATTTTTCATTTGAATAAGTTTTATTTAACCACCGAATCGCCAATTTCTTGGAGGTGTTGGTAACAGCAGTTATTATTTTCGCCCGTATAATACTCCAGTCCATTCATCAGGGTCTCCAATTGTTTGATAAAGTTTGTATGGAGGTTTGTCACTGCATATGGAAAAGTCATTAGTAAAAAAAACGTCTTTAATAGTTGTCTTGTTGTCTGATGTAAATAATGTATCGCAGTCAACGGTAACTTTCCAGGTGTCATTATCAAGTCTTAAATGCCAAGTTCCTTTCCCATTCCACAATTCATACTTCTGATATTGCTCAAATTCACAAACTGGAATATTGGTCATTGAAAAAGTGCTGTCTGAATTTAGAATTATTTTGATTTCCTTTTTTTTGTCTTTGTCTGAAACACAGATATCGGAGTTTTTATTGTCTAAATAATACGTCCCTGTCATTTGAATAAAGTCAGGTTTTATTTTAGTGAAATTACTGTAAGGCGAAGAAAATTTCTCACCTGTCGATATCCAATGAATACAAAAAAAGATTGTCGGCAAGAATGTAAGGACAATTGAAATAATAAGTCCGATTTTGAAAGATTTAGTACCGAATGCAGTTGCTTTGTGTTTGTGGAATTGTCTGATGAGTAATTCGGTTACCCAACCGAATGTGTAAAAAAAGTTCGCAAGAAGTCCAAATGCAATTGGAGTAAAGGGATGAATAATATTTTCGTCAAACTTTAAAACAAATAAAAATATGAGCAAACTAATAAGTCCGAAAACAAGCAACACAGCGTTAAAAACCAAACGTCTGATTTCCCACCACCCAATAATGTGATACCAGTTTCTGTCTGTCAGTTGGTGGCTAAATAGTTTGTTGAGCAGTTTTTTCATAATTGCGGGTAATGGTCGGTGCTTGGCGCAGTGGCGGATTTTTAGCATAAAAGCTCAATAGAATTAATGCTATTGAATATTGCACAAATGTTTCATAGAAGCACTTCTGCCGCTTTATTGCTTAACCGATTTTAGCCGTTCGCTTTGTCTATTCGTTTCATTATTTTATAACCGATATAGTCTTTTAGTTTCTTATATTCCGAGTATCTGTAATATTCATTCCAATAACTAACCATTCTACTTTTTGTCTGCTCCCAATATTCTCTGTTACTCAATGTCAATTGTTTGTATTGATGAATATTTTCGTCAGTTATATGCTTGTCAAGTTCAAAAAGTATTTCTATCACATATTCTCCGAGTAGTTGCAATTTATACGGTAATATCCACTCATTGTCAAAACCAAATAAGTTTCTTAGTCGTTTTTCTCTAATGTAACCATTGTGATGTCTTGTGTATATACAATTTAAAATCTGTTTTTGTGTTTCGGTCAATTCGTTTTCAATTTCCGGATTTGGTTCGTGAAAATAAATTCTGTAAATGAAAAATGTTACTACACCTTTTGTCAATTTAATTTCAGTCAGTTCTCCATATATTCCATTTTCAACTTTGTATGGTTTTCCAAATGAGTCAATATAGATTTCTTTTGTTAATGACATAATGTCCAACACTTTTTCAACGTCTGCGTGCAAAAAGTCAGGAAATAATTTTTTCAATTTGTTCCGATATTGATCTGTCAAGTCAGCTTTTTGGTCTGCTTGTTGAAAAAGGTTTTTTATGTTTTGCAGTATGTTCAAAAAGTGACGGTTAACGTTTTGTCTCTTGCGCAGTTGCAGCAAAAGGACGTCTTGGCATTCAGCAAGTTAACAACATTCTTGGTAAATACAAATTTTGAATGAGCAATAAGTGGGCAATTGCTCAAGACCCATTTATAGGCAGCTTTTCTACTGTCCGATGTGTTAAGGTTTGATGTCAATTTGTGTACCTATTTTAACTGCGTTATAAAGTTCGTCAATTTCATTGTCTGTAACTGCAATGCAACCTAAAGTCCAGTCAAACCAACGGTGAAACTTACCTATAAAACCTGTTTTATTTCGTAGTCCGTGTATTTTAATGTCGCCACCAGTTGGTTTACCAAGTCTTTTTGCATTTTCAATGTCGTTTATGTTAGGGTACGAAATGCCTAAGTTTTTATGGTAGCCACTATTCGGATTTTTGGCATTAATGAAGTAAAGTCCTTCAGGAGTTTTTTTATCCCCTTCAAATTCTTTGTCACCGATTGGATGTCTGCCGAGTGAAATTTTATATGTTTTAACAAGTTGTCCATTCGAGTAGGCTAGTAATTGTCTTTTTGATTTAAAAACTACAAGTTTGTCAATCTTCGTGTTGATTGGGAGTTTGTCTTCTGGATAAAAATAATAAACTGTCAACCCCAAAAACATGAGGGAAAGCGATAGCCATATTATTTTACTCTTTGTCATTGTAATTGTCTAGTTGCCTATTTGTTTTGTGGTCTGCTTAAGTTGAATATATCGTTTTTGAGCTTTGCGATCAGGCGGATTTCGGAGCACTAAACTGTCAACCAGTTCTGAACTTGAATAGAAGCACGAAGCTCCAGATTTGCACGTCAGCCCGCCTGACGAAAAACTCTTGTTAGTGGTTGGCTTTCTTTCTGTCTTATTCGTCATTGTATGTTTTTTCGTCACGAATGTAATAGGCTATAAGTCTAAATGTTCCAGTCCGTTTGATTGTAATTATTTGTCCCTGAACAGCTGATTGAAAATATGGCTGTTTTGCTTTTATGCTGAATGGTCGCCACCCATTCATAAATAATAATTTAATAGTCCCGAGGTTAAGTACATTTGTCACTTTGAAGTTCGCAGTCCGCTTTGTCCCAAGGGTAATGTCGATTTTGTTTCTAATGTTCACGAACGCAAATACTGCAATTATCATAATTGGAATTGCAAACCAAAATTTTGATAACCTATTTTGGTATTCGTCACTTGTCGTTGGAGGCGACCAGTTACTCCAACCATATCGAGGTGGGATAAATGGAACAATAAATCCAAAAATACATAGTCCAAGAATAATTAGTCCAAGAGCCAGCCAAGTCGATTTTTTAGAAAATGAAAATATTGAAAACTTGTCTGACAAACTTTTACGTTCCCAGTCAAGCAGTTTTTCTTTGCGATATGTCTTGTCGATTACTGTCGTCATAAGCTTGCCAATAACGAATATATCAAATGTAACGAAAACTTCTAGAGGTTCGAAAGCTTTCTTTGAACTACAAAACCTGCGTTGCGCAAAACCGCTGTTATAAGCCGTTTTTTATTCGTAATGATTGTCAACCAGTTCAAAAATCAAATCGGTCAATGTCTTAACGTCGCTTTGAATTGTGCCTTTCATATATCTTTCGTAAACATCTTTTCTGTCTGGCGGGTTGAGATTTAATTTCAAGCCTTTTTCCAACGCAAGGAGTCTCAGAAACTCTCTTTGAGCCCTTCCATTACCTTCTCTAAAGGGATGCAAGTAGTTAACATAGTCTAATATTTCAGCTAGTTTCTCTCCAAGCAATTTTTTGTTATCTTGAGGAATTTTTTTGTACTCTGAGATTAGTTGGTTTATGTATCTAAAAGCATTGTCAAAGTGGGAAGTTGGGAAAAATTGTTTGCCGTCCTTGCTTATTTCAACAGTCCGTTTTTTACCTGCCCAAGGGTAAATGTCTTGGAAAAGTTGTTTATGAATCTCAAAAAGGCTGTCAATATTTTTGATTTTTATAGGGTGTTCGAATAGCTCTTGAAGTCGCTTTGTTACCGCACCACTCTCAACAAAAAGTAATACTTCAGGGTCTTTTATGTCAAGTAAATTGCGTAGAAGTCCAGTTTCAGAGTCCGTGTAGGTGAAGTCCGGATCTATGTACTTGTAGGAATCAGACATATGCTTTTTGTTTAGCAAATGCCACTAGTTCTGAAAGCGATATTTTTCCTGTTACATAGTCTCTAATGATTTCAATTCCTTTTGGAGTTGGATTATAACCTTCAAACATATTGCTTCCCAGAGCATTTGCAGTGTTTTCGAGGGTTTTCAAGTCCGAAAACTTTACTCCCATGATCGTAAGATTAGTCCTGTCAATTTCTAATGTAGTGAACATAGTTTTCAGTCTGAAGCTTTTCCAAATTTACAAAAATTTAAGTTAAATCGTTTGTTTTCTTTCGTCTTAAAATGGCTTAAGTGAAGGCGGGTTTCGGAGCACAAGACTGTCAATCTTCACTGAATTTGAATAGAAGCACAAAACTAAATTTAACCACTGAACCGCCAATTTCTTGTAGGTGCTGTTATGCGTATGTTGTTTATTTCGTGTCACTCGTGTCTCTTTTTATGAATGTCGGATTTGCATTATCTTCAAATCTAACTCCATCAATTGTATAGTCCCCCATTTCACAACCCCAACCTTCTGATGTCATAGTGTATTGAGGCCACATTATCATTTTCATATTTGCAAGTTCATAGGGTTTTTGTCCCGGAAGCATAAATAGATATTTGTATTTAATATTCATGGTTCTTTCAATGGTCGCTGAACGTTCCTTTCTTTTTTTGTCGGAAGGATTTTGAGCTGGCATAACAAAAACTTTGAATGAGTCTAAAAGGACTGTATCATTATATTCTTCAACCCAAATTGAATCAAATTCATTATTGTCAAACCCTCTTAATTGAAATACAACATTGTTAAAGGTATCAGTCTGGGAACATTTTGTCTCAAACTCCTTGCGTTGTTCTACTGTCCAACTGCTATTAAAACAACTAGTTATTGATACGAGTAGGAATGTAACCAGGAAAAAATATATTGATAATCTCATCACTTGAATGTCGTTTTACAATTACGCATAACATTTTGCTGCTTTGCTTTCGGGCGGGTTTAGGAGCACAAAACTGTCAATCAGCACTGAACTTGAATAGAAGCAAAAAGATACAAGTTTGCACGTCAGCCCGCCTGACGCAAAACCCATGTTATAGCCAGTTTTTCTTTTCATTGTCCGCTAAGTTTGCCGTCAGTGTTAATAATTGTCATTGAGTTTGCATCCACTAAAAAGTTGAAATACGTCACCAAATTTGTCCCGTTGTCTTCGCCAACTTTTACGAGGTAAATATTTTTGGTTGTGTCGTCTAAAGTCGGAACAAGCGAAATGTGTCGTTGGTTTTTGGATAAACTGTCAATGAATTTAATTTGGTCTTTTACAATCTTCTGCGCTGCTACAAGTTCTAATACTTTGTCAATAGTCAGGTCAGCCGAATTTGCATTATCGATGCTGTCAAGTTGAGTATTAAATTTTGTCCAGAAATCTTTTCCAAACTTATCGGTCAAATATTTTTCTACAACATTATTGTAATATTTACTTCCGTTCAGTAACTCAGTCGTTGCATTACAACCTACATAATTATATTCAAAGCCGTATTGTTTCGCTAATCGTTGTCTGGCTTGTGGCATATATGGTAGTCCAATCGCAATAATTTGGACTTGTCCATTTGTAATGTCTTGTCTTGCTGTCAAAGAGTTGTAAGGTGTGAAAAAACCAAATCCTAGGCGAAGTCCGAAATACAGTCCACCGAATAAAAGAATTGTTAAAAGTCCGTATGTGATTTCTCGTTTCAATTTGCTGTTTATGTCGTTAGTTTGGTGTTACACTTAAAATTGGTTGGTAACGTTTTGTCGCTTTGCGATGTGGCGGATTTCGGAGCACAAAACTGTCAATCAGCACTGAACTTGAGTAGAAGCACATAGCTCCATGTTTGAAAGTCACCCCGCCTGACGCAAAACCCGTGTTAGCTGCTGCCATTTCTTACCTGTTTATAATGTTATGTGTCGATTTGGAATAGTCATATGGTTTTCTTGAAACATTAATTGGATAACCAATATTACGTATTCCAAGTCCAATAGGGTCCCATTCACTTGAACCAAATGAGTCGGTATTATGTCTAATTACAACTTTATTATAATGAACATAAGACTTTCCACCTTTTGTTGGAAACCCCCAATTCAAATCTGCTCTGTTATCAAGTACTACTTTAGCAATTAAAAGTCCGCTGTCTGCAGCAATTGAATATCCTAGGTTTGTAAATTCTTGTCTAGGCGGTTCGTTCTCGATTAAATATTTAATGTCAGGTTTAGCATCTAAAGGAACACTTCTTTTCTTAATGATGGTCAATAAAGGATTTTTATCGAACAAATTAAAAATCATTTCTGAAAACCCATTATTAAATATGATGCCAGGGTCTTTTGAATAAGTTATTTTAAAAAAGTCAAGAAAGAAAGTTACCCTATTGTCGTAATTGTCCATGAACCAGTCGAAATAATGCTTTAGCTCTTTTTTATTCCAATTCAAATGTCCTTTCTCTGCTAGGTAAGCAGGTGGTAAAAAAAGTGGATATTGTTTTAACATTTCCGAAGTAATTGTTTTTTTGATTTCATCTATCATGTCTTGGTTCTATGTTTTCTATGGTTGCAGCTAATGTTCCTGCGCTTGGCGATGGCGGGCGTTTAGAAGCACTAAACTGTCAGCCAACACGAATTTACAATAGAAGTACAAAACTTCAATGAACCAATGTCCGCCAGCTATTGCCAAAAGCATGTTATGCGTTCGCCAAGCTGTTCGTGTTAGTTTTTCCAAAATTTCCACCAGTCCTTTTTAGATGTCGCCCGTTGATGCTCTTTCAGCATTTGCTCTCTTTCAGCATTTACAATTATAGAAAGTTCTTTCACTTTTTCGTCAATCGTTTTATTTACTTCACTCCACTTGTCAAAGTTGTCAATGCTAAAGTCTTTATAAATTTCTATAAAACGAAGCGTCTCTTTTTCCACCGCCTCAATAGTTCCATAAATTCCACTTTCAGCACAATCTAAATCTTCGTCAAGTCCATACATAAAACTTTTTTCGGTCTCTGTCAATTCGCCTTGCCACACTAACCAATAAATTGCTGCGGTAACTTTTCTAAGCGGAATAACTTTTTTGATGTATTGTCTGTATGCGAAGCCAAGAATTACTCGTCCTGAAACGATTGGTGTTGGTTCACCTACAAACTCGTTGATAAGCGAAACGATGTCGTTAATGCTTTTCTGTCCGCAAAGTGAAAGTTCAATTACAAAATAGTCGGGCTGCTCGTCTTGCTGAATAATATTGTCTGCCCACTTAATAACTTCCTCTTTGTCCAACAGTCCATTTGTCAACCCGATGTGGAAGACCTCTAATAGTACAACATAGTCCCGAATGTTTGTTGTCTGCACTGTCATTTTGTTAGTTAGCACTGTCGTCAATTGGTGACACAACGGATGGCGGCTTCACGTAGTTCTGACCGAAGGGAAGAATTACTTTGAAACCGAAGATGTACGAAGTTCCTCTGGGCTTCGTACTTCTCGTGAAGTCGCCATCCGATGCTACGGAAGCCCGAAGGGATTTCGTAGCATCTTGATTATATACGAATCTAAAACAATCACTTATCTTTTCCAAATTGTTTGGAAGCCATTGATTTATTGCATTTGTGATTAATGCAAATTGCGAATTTTGATTGCAAAAAATGCACTTTCCCTTAGTGGATTAGTACCAATTATATTTGAAGAATGCTACTTAAACTCGCTTAACAACCGTACTAACCAATAAGTACAGTCCAAACGACTGACGAATGGTAATCAATCCATCAACCGAGATAAAAATTAGCCACTCCTTATGGTAGTTGGTTTGAATTAAATCCGTTTCGGTTGAGTAGAAATTTCTATGTTTTTTGTAACTTCCGCAGTAATCAGCGTGAATGCATTACTCTAATTTTAAGTCAAATCTTAATCATCTTCTCAAATTTTCCCTTAAGTTTTTGGGGAATAATCGTGTGTTTTTTATCTACGCAATTCTCTTAATTACTTTATTCTCCGGAAATATTGCATGGCATTATTGGAATATTCCCCAAGAAAGTGATGTGGGTTGTTTTATGGCCATCGGTAATGATATCCGACATGGTCAATTATTGTATTCTGAGGTTTGGGACAATAAAGCACCGGGGATTTTTTTCCTGCACGCATTCTTTCAAACGATTACTTCGGGAAATATTCACTATCCTGCCTTATTAACTGCATTTTTATCTGCATCGTTCATGCTGTTTTTATCATTTCTTGTAATGAAATTGATCCAAAATCCCATTCGATATGTTTTATTACCCTTTGGATTTTCAATAATTTATCTAACTATTTTTCAGTGGGAGTATTTTTTTGAAAGCGGTTTTACTGAACAGATAGGAGCATATTTTTTGTGGATGGGCTTTGTTTTGACCCTAGTTTTGCTGAATAGTCAAATCTGGGGGGGGGGGATACACAATGCGGGGTTCGTTCTGTCTGGTGTATTTGTAGGCGCAGCATTTCTCATTAAAGAACCCTTCGTTTTTAGCTATTTGGCAATAATTTTAATGTTTTTAATTTCCAAGAACTCATTTAAATGGAAATGGTTCGCTCGGATGAATGCAGGAATATCAATATTCCCTTTTTTATTCTTGGTATATCTGTTATGGAACTCCATTTTTTCCGACTACTTAAAATATGTCCAATTTGCTTTTAAATATTCGGATAAAGGCGTGAATCAGCCGTTCATGTCCCAATTGATGAATACGATGATTATTCAGATGGATAACCTAAAAACAGATGAACCCTATTTGCTCTATGTTTTGGTGTTTTCTGGAATATTACTTTTACTCAATTTGGTTTTCTTTAAAAATTCCTCAAATTTCAAGTACCGTGATTTTCATATAGGTTTAATCGCCCTTTTGTTGTGCCAAATCCCATTTTTTATGATTTCGGGGGATGTTGTTTACAATCATTATTTTATTCCTCTTCTTTTGGGACTAGCGGTTATTCCTACATCCTTAGGAGTGGTTTATGTATTGCGTTTTGAGCAGCAAATGAAAACAATAATTGGTCTGTTTTACGGGTTTATTTTGGTCATGGTGGGATATAAATGTTATAAAGAACAGATTCAACCTTTTCGCGGGAATAGCCTAACTGTAGAACAGGAAACCCAGATTTTAAAAGAAAAAGGACTTGCAAACACCCATTGTTTTATCGATGATCAATCCGCAGGTAGATTTTATTACTATTTGAATGCACATTCCCAATTGCCTTTTCCTTGCCCTTATTATGTGTATTTTTTGTTCTCCGAAAATGGAAAGGGAAATGAGATTATTCGACAGAACAATGAGCGGTTTCAATGGGAATTCAAGAAGAATCCTCCACAATTTATTTTATCTAGAGAAAGACTCAGCATAGCTTTTGATTACAACCAATTTCATCAATTCGTACACGCGAATTATCAAATAACCGACTCGCTGATAATTAATCAAACTACTTATTTTGTGAGAAAAAGAAATCAATAGAATTTACCACGAATTCTTGGCGCAGTCGTAATACCTACCACGAATTCTTAGCGCGGTCGTAGTATTCGAAGTTGATTTTGAATTGGGCCCGGGGAGCTTGGAATAGGTTGGAGTAACCTACGCAATAGTAAACGCCGATTTTAAAGCGCTCCCGCCAAATGCGAACCACCTTGTCAATGCCCGCATACGCTTCGTAAAAGAACATGTTTCGACGTTCTGGGGCGTATAATAAGTTGGCTCCGGCTGATTCAAACATCGACAGCTTTTTCATGAATGGAATCTTGTTGATTAATGAGCCATTGAAGTGGTGGCGATAATGAAATTCATAGTACCTCTTGAAGGTGACAAATGTGCTGTCTAACGTTTGAAATGCATACATCGGTGGAGTGAAAATGGCCGGGTCTCCGCGACGTTGATAACGATAATCTATCAGACTCAGGTTTTTGCGGTTGATGAAACTTCCCGATGTTCCACGGAATTCACTGCTTCCCAAAAGTCCCAAAGGAAACTCATGAATGACCTTGAATTCCAAATAATCGTATGCAATGGTACTGTTGAAAATGCCCGGAAGCGCTTTCTGATATTCTGCAATGAAGGTGGGCCATTTGGATCCCAAAATAACCTTTTGCTTGGGTTCGGAAATGTAGCGTTGAAACGGGGTGTACGTGAATTGGAAATTCGCAAAAATGGCCTTATGGGGATTGAATTTAACCGCAACGTTGTTTTCAAATAGACTGTCGCCACTCGAAGAAAATTTCCAGTTGGATATATCGCGGCGATCGGAAATTTCGCCTCGAATTCGGAAATACAACCCGTTCGTTAATTCCTGACGGTGGTAAATACTGAAATGATCGTGTTGGTAAAAATTATCCCTTCGGAACAAATCAACATAGGCTGCAAACGGATTCACAAACCCGAAATCCCGTCCCGCAGAAGCATAAACAATCTTTCGTTTGTAGGGATTATACAACGTAGAGAAGTTCACAGAACCTCGTATATCGTTGTTCAAAACCCCATACGACAAATTTTGGTTGAAACTGATGGTCTTCTTGTTTTCGAAGGTTTTGTTTACCTGATTCCACAATAAAAATCTTCCTCCGCCTGGCCACCAAGGTTGATACAACAACCAAAGAGGCTGGAAGCCCAGCTCAATGCCTTTTCGTCGGTTTTGGTATTCTTGTCCTTCCAAAAACAGCGATTTTAACGTGATTTTATTGATTTTTCGCTCAATGCTGTCTAAGTATTCATCGGAATTTAAAACACGCTGTATGCTATCGCTTTTGTTCACGAACGTTCGTTCCACCATGCTCAAAGGAACGGGACGTTCCCCATTCCAATAGCTAGAATCGCGCTCGTAGGCCAATTGCTCGGTGCGACTCAATTCTAAACCAAAATGATTTTTGGGGAAAACCGGATTGGTCGTAATTTTGGTGTATCGAACACGGGTATTTCCGTGAATGGTATTGTTTCCGTATTTGATGGTGTAGTCGAATCGCTGTGAATCAATTAATATCAGGGAGTCTTTGGTAAGTCGGTAACCCTGTGAAAGCGTCATGGTGTTGTATTCCGCCATCAAATGTGGAGGAACATTTAAAACGATTTTGGAGACATAAAAAAGGGTGTCAACCAAGTGAATTTCCCCCGAAAAAGTAGCGTTGGAAACTTGTCGGCCATCGAATTTAATACGCAATACTCGACCGTGAATGGAATCCTTGTAACTTTCAACAAATCGGAATCGGTAGGCGAGGATGGCTGAACTGGATAAGGGCGACATGATGGGCAGCGGCGTGAGCGCGGGCAGATTCATCAGGTTTTGATAAATATTAAAATCGCCTTCGGTGGTTGACAAATAAAAGAGACTGGATTTATCTCCACGAATGGATACGCCTTCTCGAATTTCTTTGATTTTATTGGGGGATTGCCAATCGCGCTTGAGTTTAATTTCGGCTAAATTGGCATTGAGTTGTGGCGGCTCATTTTTTTCTTCCTTCTCTGGTTTTTTATTCTCGTTTTCTGGATTAAAATACACCGATTTTTTGGTTTTGATTTCTTCGAAAGCACGGATATACACTTCGGCTGATTGAGATGGAATTCGAGATGCCCAGAAATCGCGCTTTTCAATGGCCTTGCGCATGTAATTCGGTCCGGGATCTTTCCATTTGGTCTTGATTAAAACCGGTTCAATTTTGGAAATGTCGCGCTGCATCCGGATGGTAATCGTGTCTTTTTTGTTTTCGTAACACACATACGGAATCTCAAATGTTTTGAATTCGGCGGCGGAGAATGCTAGTTTGTATGAACCGGGACGAAGTTCGAGTTTGAAATACCCGTCAATGCCGGTACTTCCAATTTTACCCAGGGTTTTGTCATAAATGTCAACGTATGCCAGTGGCGCGTCGGAACTGTCCACCACCAACCCCATGAGTTGGGCTTTCAACGGGCTCAAACATCCCCAGAAAAAAATGAAACAAACAACTATGAATCTCATCGGTTATTTAGCAAAAAACAGGTACCACTTTTTCTTCTTTTTGGTTTTGGGGGATATGTCCGGCACGCTGTTGTATTGAATTTTTCGCATTACAACGGCATTGGGCAGGTTAAAATCAGCCTGTTTCGGCTTGTTTTCAATATCCCATTTAAAACGATCCAACTGCTTTTTTGTTACATCGAACTGTGCTTTTGGATATAAATGTCCTTGGGGTTCGTGATAAAAATGGACGGTATTTACACGCCCTTCTTTAAACAGGAATTTCATGTCCTTGCAATCCACGGTAAATACGGAATGCAGGGTATCGGCATCTTTGATGTTGTAAATGGATTTTCCGTTGCGATAAACAAACGCGGATTTCATTCGTTGTTTTTCATTGAGGAAATAGTGAATGGAATCGCCTTGTATTTGAGAAAATGCATCGGGTTCGTCTTGAATTGCGATGAATGCTTTGGGGAATAATGCGCCTTCTTTAAGTTGATTGTTTTTCCAAACCATGTTGATGGAATCCCCCGAAAAACGAGAAATAGAATCCCATAAAACCGGTTGAATTCGCAATCGAAGCGTGCTATCAACCGATGAAAATTTCATGATTTGAGCGGTTGCTGCAGTGGATTTTTGAAGCAATTTTACGTTCAACAGCGCTTGAGTGGTTTGAATCTTTTTAACGGTGTCTTTGATGTTAACCAAGGTGTCGCCTTTTAGCCACAGAGAATCTTTATTTTCAGTTTGCAAAGCAATGGCGTTGTTGAAAATCTTGGTGGTTCCTGTACCTTGATTGTACAAAGCACGATCGCCCCATAATTGCCAGCGATTGGAAGAATCCATGTACCAGATTTTGCCTGAAGCTACTCCAGATTTCTTGGCTTCGTTTACCCAAGCCGTGTCGCATAACAAGAATTTTTGCTTGGAGAATATTCCCACCTGATCGTAAAAATATCCTTTCTTGGATTCAGTATTGTATTCGCCCTTATTGAATACAATTTGCTGTTCCTCTGTATTGATTTGGGTGTATGTGAAGAATCGCGCGGATTTGGTTTCAGAGTTGTATTGTAACGTATCGGTTTGAATGATGTAATCCGGGGTTTGCAGGATGACTTTTCTGCGAAAATACAGGGTATGCGTATTGGGATTGAAACTTCCAGTGAGACTTTTCAAATAGGTTTCATTATCAATGATTTCACCGCCAGAACCATACCAGCCCAATTTGGTTTGCGTGTTGTATTGAAGCCAAGGCGTGGAGAGTTTCATAGATTTATCGCGCAACTCCACCTTTCCTTCTACCCGTGCAATATGGGTGTTATTGTCGTAAAACAAGTAATTTCCGGTAACCACCGAACCGGAATTGTTGATGATTTTTACATTGCCAATTCCTTTGAGGGATTCCGTTTTAGGATCGTATTCGGCTTCATCGCAAAAAACGGTAGATCCTTGTTGCTCGAATTGTACGTTTCCTTTAAGGAGTTGGGCCGAATGTCCATCAATTTGAATCGACTTCATACGGCGCGCTTTCAACGCAATAGGTTGCGCCGATAACGACGAAAAAAGCCCGATCAAAATTATGCTCAGAGCTCGAAATAAATACGGAACTTTGTGTAATTGAATGTTGGCCAAAATCAACCCGCAAATTACATGTTAAATTCCATTATTTCAGCGGTAAATCTACAAGGTTGGGACTTGAACCGACGATTGTCAGTTCTTGCCGTTAGTGGAGGTAAGGATTCCATGGCTCTGTTGCGTGCTTTTGTTTGTTTGGGATATCCTTGCGTTGTGGCGCATTACAACTTTCAACTTCGCGGAGAACAGAGTGATTTGGACGAACAATGCGTGAAGTCCGCCTGTGAAAAATGGAATATTCCGTTTTATAGCGAGCGTTGCAATACATTCAATTTTGCTGAGGAAAATCATTTGTCTATTCAGCAGGCAGCGCGTGAATTGCGGTATAGATTTTTTGAACGGTTGCGTTTGGAATTGAATGCTGATTACTTAGTTACAGCGCATCATCAGCAAGATAATTTGGAGCATTTTTTCATTTATTTGCTTCGAAATAATCTTCAAACGGCCTGGAAGGGCATCCCCCGAGAAAATAAAAAAACGCATACTATCCGTCCACTTTTGGATGTCAGCCCCGGGCAGATTTCTGATTTTTTACAACAAGAAGGGGTGGAATGGAGAGAAGATGCGTCGAATGCCAAAACGGATTATTTGCGCAACCGCGTGCGACATTGGATTATCCCCCAAATTTTAAACGAATTTCCGAATGTATTCAACGAATTTGGGAGTTTGGCACAGCAGTTTACATTGGAAATGGGGCAAACCGCCGCTCGTTTTAACGCCGAATTCACGGAGCACAAGTTGTACAATTCTGGCTGGAGATTTTCATTGGAAGAGTTCCATGATTTTTTTATGAAAGAGGAATCATCCACTCATCTTAAATCAGAGCTGTTCAAACTGGGATTTACTCAGAGTAACGTACTTCAGATTTCTTCAGACACAACCCAAACCGGAAGCTATTTTAGATCAGCACAAAATTTTGAAATATTGAGAAATCGCGATGAAATTTGGGTGTATCAGGTGCCGGAATTTCAAACGAATTTAAGCGGTGCGACGGGGGAAACATTAAACGGTGAATTGGGATTGGTTTTAGAAGCAGTGCGTCCGGGCGATTGGATTTATTTCCCCAAAAGAAAGCTGCGAAAAAAAGTCAGTGATTATTTCAATGAATTGAAATTGAGTCGATTGGAAAAGTTGCATTGTCGTGTATTGCGAAAACAGGTGGAGGATAAAAGCACCGATCAGAGCATCGTTGCAATATTTTTAAAAGATCAGATTTTATATTCCACGATGTTGGTTAAATTTGCTCATACATGAAAGCAGTAATTCCTGTTGCCGGAATAGGCAGTCGTTTAAAACCCCATACACAAACCCAGCCAAAATCATTGATTCCAGTGGCGGGGAAGCCCATTTTGGGACATATCATGGACAATTTAGTTCGTGCAGGTGTGGATGAATTCGTTTTCATTATTGGTTATTTAGGAGACCGAATTGAACAATTTTTAACGGAAAACTACGGCGATTACAAGCTGGAATTCGTTATTCAAACCGTTGGAAAGGGCAGCGGTCATGCCATTTGGTTGGCAAAAGATCATATCAATATTGACGAACCATTATTGATCGTTTTGGGGGATACTATTTTCGAGGCAGATTTAACCTCGGTTTTTAAGTCGCCCTTGAGTTCATTGGGGGTAAAAAAGGTAGAAGATCCCCGAATGTTTGGTGTGGCTGAAATTGATGGCAAAAATTCCATCAAAAAACTGGTAGAAAAACCCAATATTCCGCATTCTAACTTGGCTTTGGTGGGAATTTATTTCATTCGTGAGACCAAGCAGTTGTTGGATTGTTTGGATTACAACATCCAAAACGGAATTAAAAATAATAATGAGTTTCACTTAACCGACGCACTTCAATGCATGGTTCAGGGTGGAACGGAAATGACCACGTTTCAAGTGTCAACCTGGTTCGATTGTGGTAAGCGAGATATTATTTTACAAACCAATCGAACTTTGTTAAAACGCAGAGAACAAGAGTGTTACGCGCAGTTAATCAAGGCAGGAAACATTATTGTTCCTCCCGTGTACATATCCCCAACGGCCAAAATCGAAAATAGCATTATCGGTCCAGACGTTTCTATCGGAATGGAAGCAGTGATTTCGCGATCCATTGTGAAAAACACCATAATTGGTCCTGGAGCCAGCTTGCAAAATGCCATTATTGAGGATTCATTAATCGGTAGTGATGCCTTGCTGGTGGGTGCAGTGCACAGTTTGAATATTGGAGATAGTGCGGAAATCAATTTGTAATTAAAAATCTGTGCGCTATACCGTTTCGGAAATACATCAAATCTTATCCGCAGAATTCACGATTCGGGGCGAAGAATATCTGAATCAACCGGATCTACTGTGGAACTCCATCGTGGAACACGTGTGTTACGACACCCGAATTTCAGCCGGATCGGCAAGTGTTTTCGTGGCTTTAGATGGGGATAAGCGGAACGGACACGATTTCATCCATGCTGCTTTTCAGTTGGGAATTCGGGTGTTTCTGGTGAATCGGACTTTTGAAATACCTTCGGGGGTTTCGGGGATGTTTTTTCAGGTGGAGAATCCCTTGAAAAGCTTGCAGGATCTGGCCATTCATCATCGAAAAAAATGGTCGATTCCTGTAATTGGCATCACCGGTTCCAACGGTAAAACCATTGTAAAGGAATGGCTGTCGGATTTATTGCAACTGGATTTCAATATTCATAAAAGTCCGAGAAGTTTTAATAGTCAATTGGGTGTTGCGCTGTCCCTTTTGGGAATCGAAAAACACCATCAAATGGCCATCATCGAAGCAGGAATTTCTCAAAAAGGAGAGATGTGCCGATTGTGGGAAATGATTCGTCCATCGCTCACTGTGCTCACCGGTTTGGGTTCTGCGCATGATGAAGGGTTTGAATCCCTCGAAGAAAAAGCGATTGAAAAAATGCTGTTGTGCAAAGATGCCGATGTGGTAGTTATGCCCTCCGATGTTGAAGCATTTTCACAGCAGGCCAAACATTGGAAACAGCATCAACCTTTGACTCGTTTTATTTCTTGGGGGATGAACGAGCGGAGCAATTTTAAGCTGATTTCAACCGAAACCAAGAAATTAACTACAATTCATTTTACGTATAGAGCTCAACCTCAAACCCTGGAAATTCCGTTTAGCGATACAGCTAGTATTCACAATGCGCTTTCGTGTTTTTGTGTGCTGTTTGCTGTAGAACGGTGGGATCCCCAACATTTACAGAAGTTTAAGTTACTGCAAAGTGTGGGGAATCGTTTATCGATTGAGCGCGGAAAACGCGGAAATGTAATTGTGAACGATAGTTATTCGATGGACTACGAAGGCTTGCTCATCGCGCTGGACACGGTTCAAAGTCATAGTTTGGGTAAGTCCATTTTGCCAGTAATCAGTCCGATTGACGCATCCGAAGCGGAGCAATTGGAATGGGTAAATCGATTATCGGCTATTTGGAAACAGCGAGGAATTCAACGTGTGTTGTGGGTGGGCGTGTCATCGAATCGTGTGCTTGACTATTTGAATCAATCTGTTGAATGTAAGCACGAGTGTTATTCAGATACCACAGCATTGTTGGTGGAATCCGATCTAACATCCCTCGAAAACCAAGCTATTTTGATAAAAGGTGCCCGCAAATATCAGTTGGAGCGTGTTTCCGACCGATTAAAAGGGCTGCTTCACAAAACGGTGATGGAAGTCGATTTGGATGCGGTGCGAGCGAATTTTCACTATTTCCGGGCCCATATTGGAAAGGGCGTAAAAATGATGGTGATGGTGAAAGCGCAAGGATACGGAAGTGGAAGTCATGAGGTGGCCAATGTGTTGCAAGATTTGGGCGTAGATTATTTGGGCGTTGCCTATGCCGATGAAGGTGTGGCGCTTCGCGAAGCCGGAATTCGCACCCCCATAATGGTGTTGAATACCGATGCCTACACATTGGAACAATTGGACAAATACGATTTAGAACCGGTTATCTATTCACTGGAAAGCCTGAAAGAATATGTTCTGGAGCGAAACGGTCGACCCGGCAAAATCCATGTTGAGTTGGATACCGGAATGCACCGTTTGGGATTTGAGGGAAATGGCGTTTTGGAAATTGTGACCGAACTGCCATCAAACATACGAGTACAAAGTATTTTCACGCATTTTTCGGTTTCGGAGGAAGCAGATCGCGATGATTTTACACGAGGACAGGCCGATGCATTTAGCGCGCTAGCAGACAAGTTGGAATCTCTCTTGGGATATTCGGTGATCAAACATATTTGCAACACCGCAGGAATTATTCGTTTCAAAGAATATCATTTTGATATGGTTCGCTTGGGATTGGGATTGTATGGTTTGGATCCATCGGGTCGCGAAAATATGCAATTGAAACCCTCTGCGGCCTTGTATGCAGTGGTTACTCAGTTGCATGAGGTTAAAGCGGGACAAGGAATTGGGTACGGACAGAATGATGTGGCAACCCACGATCGAAAAATTGCAACCATTTCCATGGGTTACGCCGATGGATTGTCGCGAATTTATAGCCGAGGTATAGGTAAGGTGTATTTGAATGGGAATTTGGTGCCATTTGTAGGGAATATCTGTATGGACATGGCCATGATTGATGTTACGAATGTGGCCTGTGCAGAAGGCGAAAAAGTGGAGATTTTTGGTCCCCACTTATCGATTCATGATGTTGCTCGTTGGGGAAATACCATTTCGTATGAAATTCTAACGGGTATTTCTCAAAGGGTTCCCCGTATTTTTATTGGGGAGTAATTAGCTTACTTTTTCACTAAAGCACTCAACGGATTTTTGAGGTTTGCGTGCTTTACTAAATCTACTTTCAACGAACCCACATAGATATCAGTTTGAATTCTCACTGGGATGTGATTATCGTCGTCTGAAACCCAAACAGTCATAGCATCTTTATCTTTGAATACACGGTCAACCACCAACTCGGGTTTGATTTTGATACAACGAATCTTACCTAAGGGAGTAGTGATGGTTTCTTTGCCAATGTATTTCACAGATAGGTTGTACACTTCGTTATCGATGTACACATCCATGGGGAATTTATCGCCAACTTTACTGCTTTTGTAATCGATGTTGCGTAAGTAATAAATGGCAGATGCAACGTCCATAGTAGAAGGAGTGATAGTGATTTTACCTTTTTTGTTTTTGAGGTATTTCTGTTCGTGGTTGTAAATAGCGATTTCTTGGTAGAAGTAATCGTTTTCACGTACAGTTTTAGAATAGCGATAGGGGACATGACTTTCAACGTCGATCCAAGTTTCAAACTTATCGCGAACTTTGTAAGCCCAGTCGAAGCTTTTTAGGGTTTCGCCTTCGATTTTTAAATTATACGCATCACGGTCGTTTACTTTAACCGGTTCGGATACTTTCATTGTTACAATCCCAGCGTTAACCACACCATAGTGAATACGGTAGTTCAGAACTTCTCCGGATTGGAAGGCTTTATTTTCTACTTTTTGAGAAAAATTTACAATCTCTTTTTGGTTGAAGGAAAGCAATCCAAATCCCAAGATCAAAACGACAAATAGGGGAGCGAAGTTGAATTTCTTTTTCATGTGATGTGGTACAACAAAAGTGATGCCATCCCCCAAGAAGAAGGTTAGGAAGTGGAAAAAAATCGATGAAAAGATTTGCGATTTTTGCAAAAGTGCCGAACTATAGGCATTTCAAAGGGTTATCTTTGTTGTGAACATGTCGGATATAAAACTTACTTCTTTTTCAAAAGGCAGCGGTTGTGGTTGCAAAATTCAACCTGCTGTGCTGGAAACTTTATTGCACGGGTTAAAATGGACAGGGAATATTGCGCAATTTGAGGATAGCAACTCGCGTGTAATTGTAGGTAATTCGTTAAACGACGATTGTTCGGTGTACGATTTGGGTAACGGAGAGTATTTGTTGCAAACCGTCGATTTCTTCACGCCCATGGTCAATGATGCGCACGTTTTTGGAAAAGCAGCCGCAGCAAATGCATTGAGTGATATTTATGCTATGGGTGGCCGTCCCATCATGGCCAATGCCGTTTTTGGTTGGCCGGTTGATGAATTGCCTATCGAAATGGCTCGTGAAGTTTTGAAAGGCGGGAAGGAAATCTGTGATGCTTTGGGAGTGCCGTTGGTCGGGGGACATACCATCGATTCAAAGGAGCCACTTTTTGGTTTGAGTGTAACGGGATTGGTTTCTGCGGCGAATTTGAAAACCAATGCGGGTGCTCGGGAAAATGATCTGATTATCATTACGAAACCCTTGGGAATTGGAATGTTGGCTGCGGGACATAAACGCGGGTTGAATTCCCCAGAACAAGACCAAGCGCTTTGCGAATGGATTGTTAAAACCAATGATTTTGGACAGAAAATCGCACATCTTGAAGGGGTGCATGCCATAACCGATGTAACGGGATTTGGTTTGTTGGGACATTTGTTGGAGGTATTGAAAGGATCGGGAGTTTCAGCGGATATTGAGGCGAGTCAAATTCCCACAATAAAAGAAGCTGAAGCATTAGCGGCTCAATTTGTGTTGCCCGACAACGCCATGCGTAATTGGAACGCGTATGAAAAACAGGTAGAGATGAATGCAGCTTCGGCGTTCCCTTGGTTGGTAGATCCTCAAACTAATGGGGGATTATTAATATTTGCTAATGAAAATTGCTTGGAGGATTTGACCCAACTCGCGAAACAAAATTCTGCTGAGCTGTATATAATAGGAAAAGCCGTGAATCAACGACCCACGGCTCAAACCATTATTGTGAAATAAATATAGATTATTAATTGCGGTAAAGCACGCTGTGGCATGCTTTAACAATGCGCTCAACACTTGGAAGGTAAGCTTCTACGAATGTTGGAGCGTAAGGCAAATTGGTATCCATAGAAGTTACACGGTGAACTGGAGCATCCAAGAAATCAAATGCACGGCGTTGAACCATGTGACTGATTTCAGAACTGATACTTGCCAATGGCCAAGCTTCTTCAACTACCACCAAACGATTGGTTTTCTTAACGGATTCAATCACTGTATCGTAATCGATAGGACGAACGGTACGCAAGTCGATCAATTCAACATTGATTCCTTCGGCTTCTAATGCTTTAACTGCATCGTGGCAACGCAACATCATTTTACCAAAGCTCACGATAGTTACATCGGTACCTTGTTTTACTACGTCGGCTTTTCCGATTGGAATCAAGTATTCACCATCGGGAACCATGCCTTTGAAACCGTACATTTGTTCGCTTTCCATGAAAATCACGGGATTTTCATCGCGGATAGCGCTCTTCAACAAACCTTTTGCATCGGCTGGATTGGAAGGAACAACTACCTTTAGACCTGGAGTGTTTGCATACCAGTTCTCAAAGTTTTGAGAGTGCTGTTGTGCCAACTGACCAGCGCTTCCAGTAGGACCACGGAACACGATAGGGCAAAGGAATTGACCATCAGACATACTGTTGATTTTCGCAGCAGAGTTGATTACTTGATCAATCGCTACCAAAGAAAAGTTAAATGTCATGAATTCGCAGATAGGGCGAAGGCCATTCATGGCAGCGCCTACTGCAATACCTGCAAAACCCAACTCTGCAATAGGTGTATCGATTACACGTCTTGCACCAAACTCATCGAGCATACCTTGGCTCACTTTATAAGCTCCGTTGTATTCAGCCACTTCTTCTCCCAAAAGGAAAACGCGATCATCGGCGCGCATTTCTTCTTGCATGGCTTCTCTAAGGGCTTCGCGGAATGCTAATTCTCTCATAGTTTTTTAATTGAAACGCAAAAATACGAAAATGAGTTAAATCCCCTAATATTTTGCTTTTAATGTAGTCTTTTTGTTAGAGTTTCGTGAACAAAACCGAATAGTTGTCGTGGACCGAGTTTGCGCCAGAGCACTTCGTCCAAGCTTCCCCCGAAGTTCAAATAATAATCGATACGATTGGATCTAAACTCTTGGAGCACGTGTTCTCGGAAGTTCAAAAGGGCAATCCATCCGTCTTCTACATCTTGGAACCATTCTTCGTAATAAGAATCGTCGGAAGCATGGAAATTCATGACATTTTCACCAATTAAAATAAAGTGAATGATACCGTTAGCGATAAGAATTTCAATGACTTCGCGTTTGAGTTGCATGATGTCGTTATACAGGGCATCGTTCCATTCTCCGATCATTTCGATAATGGCAAATTGATCGGTGTAGTCAGCGTATAAAATTTTGATATACAGGGTATTGCTGCCAAAATGATCCCATTGGGGATGGATTAAATAATTGTAAACCGCATGTTCGAAGTAAAATTCGCTGTACTCCCGTTCGAAGAAGGGAGATCGCGGATCTTCAGCCGCAGAGTACTGATTTAGCCAAGCAAAATGGGGTTCAATGTCGTGCACTTGGCAAAGATAGTTTGAAAAATGCTACCTTCGCAGCGCACATGTCTCGTTCCTTTGTCAAAAATTTAATTTGGCTCCAAGCGCTTAACTGGCTGGTGAAGCCATTTTGGATACTATGGATTGAGCGTACTGTTCAAAATGAACTGGGTTCCGAGTGGTATGGAACTTATTTTGTGCATTTCAATGTGGGATTGCTTTTCGCTGTTTTGCTGGATGCGGGATTGAATTCCTACATTTCTCGCGAAGTAGCGCAACAGGGTAAGGTTACCCATTGGAAGCGATTTCTATACTTGCGACTGATTCTGGGTTTGGTATATGTGTTCGGTATTTTGGCCGTTTCTGTCTTTCAAAAGCTGGATCCAAGCATCATTGCGGTAGTGGTAATCAATCAGATTTTAGCCTCCGTTGTTTTGACTATGAGAGCGGTGCTGCAAGGCCGACATTTGTTTATTTCCGATGGTATTTTATCCGTTTTGGATCGTTTGGTGGCCATCATTATTTGTTCTTTTCTGTTACTCGGAATGTTTCCTGACTTCGGTTTGGATACAGCATCTTTTAGTGGTTTGAATGGAATTTTCTACTTTTTATTGTCGCAAACAGCTGGGTATTTTATTGCTTTGCTTTTCGGGGGATATTTATTGCGGTTCAAAGAGAAAGGGAATTCAAATATTTCAAATTCATCTATTGCAAATTCCGCGGAAAGTGATCCAAAATCTTCAGCAGACTCAATGGAGCAATCCATCGAATTAAAAACTTGGCTTAAAGGCGTTTTTTGGTTCATGGCTATGGCACTTTCCATGAGTATTTTTACTCGGATTGATGCTTTAATGATTCGGAATTTTGCTGGAGGATATGAGTCGGCCGGAGATTACGCGAAAAGTTATCGATTGTTGGATGCCGCCTTGATTTTTAGCACGTTATTGAGTACGCAATTGCTTCCTATGTTCAGTCAGAAATTATCGAAAGGCGATTCCAATCACGGTCTCATTTCGGGTGGTTTTCGTTTGGTGTTTTGGGTGAGCAGTTCGGCATTTTTATTCGTGTTTCTTTTTGGAAATGACCTTTTGAAACTATTATACCACGATGAAATGGGGAATTATGTGAGTCGTTTTCCGTTGCATTTGAATTATCAGCATTGGGTGTTTGCCCTATTGATGGCATCATTTATTCCCATGTCGCTGATTCATGTTTTTGGGACGTTTATTACCGCTTTAGGCAAAATGAAATGGCTGACGGTACTTTCCATCGCTACCATGTTGGTTAATATTGGATTGAATGTATGGCAATTGCCTACTTTAGGCATTTTAGGTGCGGCATTGAGTTGTTTTTTGTCGCAGTCGTTCTTTTCGGGGATGTGTTTTGTGCAAATTATGCGTAATGGTTATTTCTCATGGACATGGAAGCATGTTCGCATGGTTACTATGGTGATGCTGCTTGCTGGAGTGGTGGTACTATCATTATTGATGTATATCGATGGGATGACGGCTTCCTTGATTGATAGCAACATTCGTTTGATGACCCTTTTCATGGGGTGGTTGATTTTTGCTTTGGGATCGGGATATATCTTTTTTGCGAAGGACGTTAAAAAGCGGTTGAAGGGATTTTAGGTGACATTTATCACACAATCTGAAATCAATGATATAAGTCATTTTATGGCAGTTTAATTCGTGTTATTTTGCAATTAGTAAGGATGATATTGTGCTTGAGAGGTTTTCCAAGCAGATTTACATCCCCTAAAACATCCCCTAAAAGAAAAAAATATGAAGAATGTACTTATAATTGGCGGCGGAAACGCTGGAATTTCTTTGGCTTCACAGCTATTAAGAGCCAACTCAGATTTGGAGATTTCCATTGTTGAACCAAGTGAAAAACACTATTATCAGCCAGCTTGGACGTTGGTGGGAGCGGGAGTTTATAATTTGCGCGATACAGAACGTTTGGAATCGTCGGTTATGCCTGAAAAAGTATCCTGGATCAAGGAACGAGTTACTGAGTTCAATCCCGAGGAAAATTCAGTTACGCTGAGCAATGGAGTGGTAGTAGAGTACGATTTTATGGTAGTTGCGCCGGGGATCCAATTGAATTGGCATTTGATCAAAGGATTGGAAGGGAATTTGGGTAAGAATGGAATTACCAGTAACTATTCGTTTGAACATGCGGAATACACTTGGGAGTGTTTGAAAAATGCAAAGGGCGGGAATGTGTTGTTTACCAATCCACCAACGCCGGTTAAATGCGGTGGTGCTCCACACAAAATTCTCTATTTGGCGGCTGATTATTTCCGTAAGCAGGGAACTTTGGGTAAGTTTAACCTTCAATATTGGAGCGGTGGAACGCGTTTGTTTGGAGTCGAAAAGTTTGAAAAAACCCTTTTGGAGGTAGTGAAGCGCGGTAATATTCAATTGAATTTTAAAACCAATTTGGTGGAAATTGATGCCGAAAATAAGCGCGCACGTTTCGAGTATTTGGATCCTGAAAAACAGGGCGAATCGGTGTGGGTGGACTATGAATTTATACATGTAGTGCCTCCGCAAAGTGCCCCAGATTTTGTGAAAAATAGTCGCTTGGCGAATGCAGCTGGTTGGGTAGATGTTGACAAGAATTCGTTACAACATGTGCGTTATTCAAATGTATTCTCATTGGGTGATGCGGCAGGTTTGCCTACAGCAAAAACGGGAGCAGCAATACGAAAACAAGTGCCTGTTTTAGTTAAAAACTTATTAGCGGTAATGGACGGAAAAGCATGTGTAGCTTCGTATAATGGGTATTCCTCTTGTCCACTGGTTACAGGTTATGGCAAGTTGGTGATGGCGGAATTTGATTATGAGAATAAGCCACAAGAGACATTTCCATTTGATCAAAGTAAGGAGCGTTACAGCATGTATTTCTTGAAGAGATATATGTTGCCTTGGTTGTATTGGAATCAAATACTGCCTGGAAGGATGTGATTATGCCCTCCAGGCAATAATGGTTATTAATATTTATTCAAGGATTAAATTTAGTGTCAAAGTAAGTACAGGTTGGGTTCAACTACAACTTGATTTTATTGATATAGAATACTTGGCGTTTAGTTTTATCCTCAGTATTTTTAATCTTTTGATATCCGTAATTGATGAAATAATTATCGTACCAATAATCTATTTCGCCGGAAATGCTATATTTTACTTTATCATTTGGATCATCGGATTTATTGGGAATGGAAACTTGGTCTTTTATTAGAACTCCATCGGAATTAATTTGTTTCATGTAAATATTCCAATCGGAAGTAAAGGCCAAATCAATTGTATTACCGTTTGGATTAACTCCAACGGTAATGAATTGCCTCACATAAAAGGGTTTGTATGATTGATGAAGGGTCATTGTTTGATCCCATACTCTATTACCTTCTAAATCGAATCCCAACACCAAACCATGGCTATATTGATAACCGTCAAAAACTAGCCGTTGTTGAGCTTTTCCATTTGAGTATGATATTTCAGTTCTTTGTGTTGCAACATAAGCTTCTCCAACATAAATGTAACGATTTCCCAACTTCATAATATTATGAGAAGTCATAAAGTAATCATAAGAGATCTCTTTTCCTTTTTCTTTAGCCTTTTGAATTTTACGTTCTATGCGTTCTTGTCTTTTATCAGATAGGTAGTCGAAGAATGTTTTCATGGAGGTGTAGTTATGAGTTTTCAAAAATTCTACACCAGTAAAATTGAATTTCCCGAAATAAATTCCTTCGTTATGCAGCTTAGAGTGTTCAGAATATGTGCCCGTTACAGCGTAATTTCGCTCATCCATTTTATCAATAGAGACGGAATTTAAATTTAGGTTTAAGTCTGAATTTAAACATATTTCAACTTTTTGATTACCTAAATTATCGAATATCAAACAGTAAGTATCATAGAACTTTTTGTTTCGTTTTGACTTCATAATAACGGCTAACTCATTAGTGCCTTTTATGGCATTGATACCGTAAAATTTTAGTTTTCTCGTTTTAATACCATCTACAGAAATAGGTATGATAGTAGATTCTCCTTTTTTTATGTCAATGGCTAAAACGGCAGGAGCTTTTTCATACTTACCACATTGATAGAATGTTCCATTTTCTGCAGCATAGTTCAAGTAACTATCATCATTACTAAACGAATTTTCATATAACTTAATGCCTTTTGGAATTTCCACACTGTTGTTATTAAGAGTACTTGAAGACTTATCAAATGTAACTATATGTGCATCTTTTTGTTTATAGTGATACATATAATACACCATTTTTTCTCGATTTATAATTGTAGAAGAGTTGAATCCTTTTTTCAGTAAAATACTTTCGGACCTTTGTAATTCCATAGAGGAATTATAAATATTATGTCTCACTTGATAACTGCCTTCAGTTTTTGATATTGATCGAGAAATTAAAATAAAACCTTTTTCACCTATCGGTATTACTTTTTCACCACCGTAGCCATCATTCATTTCGATTTCGAGGCGTTTCTCGATCGACATTTGAGCGTTAGCAATGGTGTTAACGGCAATTGCCGCAACAAACCAAGCTGTTTTTTTAATCCATGTTTTCATATAGGGGGAAGTTTTTCATTAGTTCTTTTACTTCGTCACCAATTTGATTCAAAACTTCCTCTTTGTCATGGTTCATCAATGCACGGTCGATCAAATCAGCAATGGTTTCCATGTGGCTTTCTTTCATTCCACGTGTGGTAACTGCTGGAGTTCCTAAACGAATTCCGGATGTCACAAATGGACTTCTTTCTTCAAATGGAACAGTATTTTTATTGATGGTTATATGGCATTTTACTAACGTATTTTCTGCCATTTTACCGGTTAAATCAGCTGATTTTGGACGCAAGTCAATCAACATCATGTGATTGTCGGTTCCTCCTGAAATGACAGAATAACCGCGTTTGATCATGGCTGTTGCTAAGGCTTTTGCGTTGGCCATCACTTGAATTCCGTATGCTTTAAAATCTTCGGATAATGCTTCACCAAAAGCAACTGCTTTAGCGGCAATAACGTGTTCCAAAGGTCCACCTTGAGTACCTGGGAAAACTGCGCCATCTAAGATAGCTGACATTTTTCTCAATTCTCCGTTGGGAGCTTTTAAACCCATGGGATTTTCGAAGTCTTTGCCCATCATAATAACTCCGCCACGAGGACCTCTTAGTGTTTTGTGGGTTGTTGAAGTTACAATATGACAATGGGGTAAAGGATTGTTTAATAAACCTTTAGCAATTAAACCTGCTGGGTGTGAAATATCTGCGAGCAATAAAGCGCCCACTTCATCGGCAATTGAGCGAAGCGTTTGGTAATCCCAATCTCTTGAGTAACTACTTGCGCCACAAATGATCAATTTTGGCTGCTCTGCTATTGCTTTTTCGCGAACCTTCGTGTAATCAATTAACCCCGTTTCCTTTTCAACCCCGTAAAAACTTGGCGTATATAATTTTCCTGAAAAATTAACAGGAGATCCATGGGTTAGATGTCCTCCATGAGAAAGATCAAATCCCAAAATTTTATCTCCAGGTTTAAGCACGCCTAACATAACTGCTGCGTTGGCTTGTGCCCCGGAATGGGGTTGAACGTTTGCCCATTCAGCACCGAATAAGGCTTTCAAACGGTCGATTGCAAGTTGTTCTACTTGATCTACAATCTCACATCCGCCATAATAGCGCTTACCCGGCAATCCTTCGGCGTATTTGTTTGTCAAAACACTCCCCATAGCTTTCATAACTTGGGTACTTGTAAAGTTCTCACTGGCAATCAGTTCGATGCCATGTTCTTGACGCAAATGCTCTTTTTCGATGAGCTGGAATACTGCTTGATCGTTAACCTTCATCACGATTACAAGTTTACAACTTTTTTGGCGATAAAAAATTTCTGTGCAATTCCTAAAAATAATGCTGAAATTCGCCAAGAATATCAATATGAATGCAAATCAAGCAATTTTGAAAAAAGCAGGATATTTTCTTCTGTTTGTTTTAGGTTTTTGGATAATCTCAATGTGGTATATGTCGCCAGCTTTAGACGGAATGGTATTAAAGCAAGGTGATATGCAGCAAGTGCGTTACATGCGTGCTTCCGCCGATACGGTAAAGGCTTTAACAGGTGAACATCCCAATTGGAATGATCGTTTGTTTTCGGGGATGCCTTCGAGTTTGATTACCGGTATTCCACAAGGAAGTTTGTTGTTGAAATTGCGTCCGTTGGAATTATTTTCATTGGTAAAAGCCCCATTCTCCTTCCTTTTCTTATCTATGATGAGCATGTTCGTGCTTCTGTTGGTTGCGGGAGCGGATCGAATTACGGCCACCGCCGGAGCACTGGGATATGCATTCATGACTTTTAGTATTTCGAGTTATGAAGCGGGACACATTACCAAGGTGCTTGCCATGGCGGTTATGCCAGGAAGTATAGCAGGTGTGCTGTTAATGTCGAGGGGTAAATATCTTTTCGGGGGATCCTTGTACGCGTTGTTTTTCGCAATGCTTATTACCTATTTCCACTATCAGATAGCCTTTTATATGGGAATCATTTTGGCCATTTATTTGATGGTTGAGTTGATTCGGACCATTAAAAATAAACAATGGATGCATTACCTCAAAATGGTGGGTGTATCGGTGGTTGCCTCTGTGTTGAGTTTATTTACCGTAATTGGTAAATTTCAAGATACGCTTCAGTATTCCAAAGCCACTATGCGTGGTGGTTCAGCCGTTGCGAGTGAAGTTCCTCAGAGCGGCCCAAAACAAGTATCTGCAAAAGGTTTAGACATAGAATACGCATTCAGTTGGAGTTATGGAATTGATGAATCAATGACGCTTTTAGTTCCCCGATTTAAAGGAGGAAGTTCCGATGAATTAGTTCCTGAGAATGATTTTGGGGTGGATCGATTGCCTACCTATTTTGGTACCATGCAGTTCACCAGTGGTCCAGTTTATATGGGTGCGAGTTTGATGTTCTTGTTCATTTTATCGGTGGTGTTTGGTATCAAAAATTGGAGAGAAAAAGTATTGAATCCTTCCCAAACGAAATTCGAAGCCGATGAGGTAGAAAAGGCTCAACAGTTCTTTTATATAACCTTGTTTTCGTTATTGACTTTTGCTGTATCATTGATACTTTCTTGGGGAAAGAATATCGGAATCAACGAATTTCTTTTCAATAACTTACCGTACTACAATAAATTCAGAACGCCAATGATGGCGTTGGTGATTGCTCAAACCGTGGTGCCGTTCTTTGGTATATATGGTTTGTATATTTTAATCACTCAAAAATTCACAGCTGGATTCACTCAGTCGTTAGTGAAAACTACGTTAATTGTTGCTGGAGTTTTGGTTGGATTCATCATGATTATGGCGAATTCACAAGATTTTGCCGCAGCTTCCGACGCTCAAATTGCTTCTCAATCGGGTCCAGAAGCGGTTGCATTCATTAAAAAAATGCGTTCTGATATTTTGTGGAGTGATGTTTGGAGATCTTCGCTGTTTATCGGATTTACTGCATTGTTGGTTTGGATGGGCATACGTAAGCAAGTGAATTCAATGTATCTTTCCATTGCTATGATTGTGGTAGTGGGAATCGATATGATTGGTGTTTCTAATAGATACTTGAGTGAGTCGAACTGGGAAGCCAAAGAAACCGAAGAAGCGATTATCCCTTCTCAGGCCGATGAACAGTTGATGGCGGTAAATAAAAATGAAAATGCACGTGTATTTGATTTGAGATATAATCCTTTCAACGATAACCATGCAGCACCGTTCCATCGCAACGTGGGTGGATATCATCCCGCTAAATTGAGTCGCTACCAAGACATCATCAGCTTTGGTATTACCAAAAATGGTGCACAATTGAGTTCCGATGTAATATTCCAAAACAATGTGTTGGACATGCTCAATTGTAAATATGTGTTGAGTATGGATAAGGCGGGCAAAGAGGAAATCATCCCCCGAAATACGAATTACGGACATGTTTGGATGGTCGATTCTGTGGCTGTTGCAGATAATGCGAAATCGGCATTGGAAAAAATCAATAACTTGAATTTACGTAATTATGCCGTGGTGGAGGCTTCTGAAGCAAACAAGCCTTCTTCAATGATTTATTCGTACGATTCTACCGATAAATACGTTCAATCTAGTTATGCCAGCGACACCATAAAATACACTGGATCCAACAAATCGAAAGCGTTGTTGGTGTTCTCTGAAATTTATTATAACGAGAAAAACGGTGGTTGGAAGGTGTATGTTGATTCTAAACCCGCAACGGCTTTGCGTTTGAATTACGTGTTGCGTGGAGTGGAATTGGAGCCTGGAAAACATCAAGTAGAGTGGCGTTATGAGCCCGCTGATCGAAGCTTGTTTGTCAACGTTGAATTGGGAACTTCCATCATCATATTACTTGGTTTCTTAGGGATGCTTTTCAAGGAATTGAAGACGCAAGCTGAAGAAAAGGAAGTGGCTTAATTTCTTAATTACAGGTTCTGAATACATCAAAATCTTTTCAGTATTTTCCAAGCATTATCAATACTGCTAAATTCTTCGAAAACTGCTGAACACTGACATTTACCATTGTACTTAACTAATATCAACTTTGAAAATCTCGTTAATTACCATCAATTATAACAATCTGCGTGGCTTGAAAGCTACTGTGGAATCGGTGGTTAGTTCAGAGGGATTTCCTTTTTTGAATGATGTTGAATGGATCATTGTAGATGGAAACTCCAACGATGGTTCAGCCGAGTGGCTGCGTGAAAATTCGGAGAAATTTGAGCAATTAATTATTGAAAAAGATCGCGGCATTTACGATGCCATGAATAAAGGAATTGCACATTCCACAGGTGATTTTCTATGGTTTCTGAATTCTGGTGATCGATTGGCCGATGCGAAGGTACTGGGTGCTGTAATTCAGGAAATGCGTTCTTATGCAGCCGATGTTTATTTCGGAGATACCTTCTTTGTAGATACCGAAGGAAATGATTTGGGCTTGATCAGCGAGAAGAAACCGCAACCGTTTCCTGCAGCATTAGGACCAAACAGCTTTCGCTTTGGCATGAATATTTGTCACCAGAGTTTTATTGCCAAAAAAGAATTGTGCCCGTTGTACAATACGGATTATCGATTGGCGGCGGATGTGGATTGGGTAATTCAAATTTTAAAGAAAAAGCCAGTATCGCATCAATTCCCCATGGTTGTTTCGAAGTTTGAGGTGGGAGGAAGTAGCTATGAGCATACACAAAAGGCTTGGAAAGAGCGGTATGCCATTTTAAGTAAACATTATGGTAGCTTTGCTAACTTTTTAGCGCATATATGGATATTTGTTCGCCGGATTATTTTTAATTTGAGGAAATAAATAAGTTAAAGATTAATTTAGTGTGTTGAATTCCAATAAGATTGAACGACTTTAAATAATTGAGAAGTAAATTGAATGAGTAATACGGATCGGGTTGATAAAGCTCTTTTTGAAGAGGGACATTATTTGGGAAAGCCGGCCGATGCCAACGATCTGTTGGTGGAGCGCAGGATTCGAATTTTAAATCGTTTTGAAGGATTTTTTGGGAAGCAATACGATTTCTTGGAAATTGGTTGTGGTAACGGAAATACCGTTTTGCCTCTTTCGGAAAAGTTCAATAAAACGTATGGTTTGGAATACACCAATCAACACGAAAATGACTTCAATCAACTAAAGCAACAGTTAGGCGTAACTAACGCCGAATTCGTATGTAGAGATATTACCGCTGGTCCTTTTTTGCCCGAAGTGGATCGCGTGTTGAGTTTTGAGGTAATTGAACATTTGCCTACTGAAGACGCCGTAAAAAATTACGCTTTATCATTGAAAGAGGGGGGATTGTGTGCCATTTCGGTCCCAAACAAATGGTGGATTTTTGAAACCCATGGCGCTAGCTTACCCTTATTGCCTTGGAATCGAGTGCCGTTTTTCTCTTGGTTGCCGAGACCTTTGCACGAGCGTTGGGCATTGGCACGAATCTATACGAAGAAAAGAATTCATAGATTATTGGAAGATTCTGGTTTTGAAATTCTTGATACGCATTATGTAATGGCTCCTATGGATGTGATCAAATGGAAACCTTTACAGCAATTTTTAAGAAAATGGATTTTTAATAACGATACGACGAACATACCGTTTAAATCGGTGAGTATTATGGTTTTCTGTCGTAAAAAAGGGGCAAATGCATAAACATCCCCCGAAAAAATAATAAATTTGACTTTTTTGAAATTCACTATGAAAATGAAAAAATATAGCTTACTGTTTGGTGCTGCCTTGATGTTCATGTCGTTGAACGCACAGGGTAAAAAGCCTGCCGTTGATTGGCATTATGGCACTCCAACAAAGAAAAACATGGGTATCTCGTTGTACGAAGCCTATCAAACTCCTGCTGCAAAAGGCGCTTCTACTTCGATTGTTGTTGCTGTGATTGATGGTGGAACGGATGTAAATCACGAAGATTTGAAGGATGTAATTTGGATCAATTCCGATGAAATTGCTGGAAATGGTATTGATGATGATAAAAATGGATACATCGATGACGTTCACGGTTGGAACTTTATTGGTGGTGCTGATGGGGCAATGGTGAGCGCAGATAACCTTGAAAGTGTTCGCGTTTACAAGAAGTTGAGTAAAAAATTCGAAAATTTAGATGCTTCAACCATCGATCAGAACAACGCTGATTACTTGCTTTACCAAAAGTTAAAAGCTGATGTAACGAAAGAGCAAAAGAAATGGGGAGGAATGGCTAAGCAATTGAATATGATGGTAGATGCTTTAGCTAAAATTCAAACAGCAACCGGCAAAGAAGATCCAAACGCGGCCGATTTGGAAGCGGCAAGTATCGAAGATCCATTGGCTAATGCCATTGCAAAAAGTTTGGCAAATGGAATGAAAAAGTCGAAGAATGGTGAGAGTTTCTTGAGCATCAAAAAAGAATTGGAAGGTCAGTTAGGCCATGTAGATTCTAGAGCTAATTTTCATTATAACCCAGATTTCGATTCCCGTAAGATTGTTGGTGATGATTATACCAATTCTTCTCAACGCATTTACGGTAATAACAACGTAATTGGACCGGATGCTTCACACGGTACACACGTGGCAGGTATTATTGCTGCAACACGTGGTAATAATGTTGGTTTTGACGGTATTGCTGACAATGTGAAAATTATGGTAGTCCGCGTAGTTCCCGATGGTGACGAGCGCGATAAAGACGTTGCAAATGGTATTCGCTATGCGGTAGATAACGGTGCAAAAATCATTAATATGAGCTTCGGTAAGGGATATTCTTGGGATAAAAACATTGTAGACAGCGCTGTTGCTTATGCTGAATCCAAAGGTGTTTTATTGGTTCACGCTGCTGGTAATAGCGGACAGAACAACGATATCACAGGAAATTTCCCTAACGATTCTTTGTGGGGCGGAAAGCGTTTCGCTGCAAACTGGATCGAAATTGGCGCGAGCCAACCTGAGCGCAAGAAATTGGCTACTGATTTCTCAAACTACGGTAAAAACAACGTAGATCTATTTGCTCCTGGTCAAGATATTTACAGTACCATTCCAGATAACAAATACGAATATTTCGATGGTACTAGTATGGCTGCTCCTGTTGTTTCAGGTGTTGCTGCTTTGGTTTGGAGTCGCTACCCCAATTTGAATGCAGTTCAAATGAAGGAAATTCTAATGAAATCAAGCGTTAAGTTGGAAAAGAAAGTCATTCTTCCCCATACAAAAAAAGATAAAGTTAAGTTCAGCGAATTGTGCGTAAGCAGTGGCTTAGTTAACGCTAAAGCTGCGTTGGAAATGGCTGCAACGTATTCTGCGAAGTAATTGATTCGTTGTTTTACACTTGGAAGTTTGCTAGAAGGGACTTCAACGAGTATTACTTCAACGTGTTTGACTACAACGAGTATTACTTAACGAAATTTCGCAATTCACGATAAAATTTGGCTGAGGGGAAGCCCATAACATTGTAAAAACATCCTTGGATGCCTTTTACGCCAACGGTTCCCATCCAGTCTTGAATACCATAACTGCCGGCCTTGTCGAAGGGTCGGCAGTTTTGTATATATAGATTTATTTCTTCGTCGGTGAGGTGATAAAATTCCACATGTGTAGCATCGTGAAATGTGTGAGTTTTTTGCTCATTTCTCATGGTCACACCCGTGTAAACCGTATGAGTTTTACCACTTAATTTTTGAAGCATTTCTTGGGCTTCATCTGAATTTGCTGGTTTGTTCAGCACTTCATCATTCACCCAAACAATGGTGTCAGCAGTTACCAATAGATGGTTTTGATGGATGATTTGGGTGTAATGTTGTGATTTATGAAGCGACAAATACTCGCAAATTTCATGCTTTTCTAGTTCTCGGGGGAAGTCTTCATCTGCTTGAATGGAAACCACTTCGAAGTGGAAACCGGCCATAGTTAAAATTTCTTTTCTTCTTGGGGATTGTGAAGCCAAAAGTATTTTTGGTAAATTCGAATTAGATGTCATGAATAGTTAATTATTTTTTGGTCTTTACAGAGAATGTTGAAAGGTTCTAGTTTGACCGTTTACAAGTTGAATGAATGCAAAAATAAATGATTATGGAATCAAACTGGTTTACAAAATTCAGAAGTTATTTATGGCCCATTGTTTTGCACAAAACAGAGGGCAATTTGAATCACGGATTGGAATTGACGCTGTATCGAGGTAAATTGTTGTTGGATTCAGATCGAGTCAATTATTCATTTGGCACGTTGCATAAAGTCATGTCGGGAGCTATGAAAAAGCTATACAACGATGGTGCCGATTTTAGTAGGGTGTTGATTTTGGGATATGGGGGAGGTAGTGCTGCACAGATTATTCATGAAGAATATCAACCGGATGCTGAAATTGTGGGCGTAGATGCAGATGAAAAGGTGTTGGATTTAGCTGCTCGGCATTTTTATACTCGGGGCGTAAAAGTGGTTCATAGCGATGCATTCGACTATATCAAACAAGCCGAAAAAAACGTGTGGAAGTATTCGCTGATTGTAGTGGACTTATTTATCAATGAGTTATCTCCGCATTATACCGTTCAACAATTAAAGAGTTTTCAGAATTTGCTTCTAGAAAACGGAAAAATTATCATCAATACGATGTGCGATGATATGGAATTCAAGGATTTAGAGTCCAAGCTGACCCACTTGAATATGACCTACGAGGTTTGGAATCAAATTGAAGGGAATCGCGTGGTAATAATTTAACTGCGATTCCCTAATAGATGAATTTCTTGGTGAAATTCAAATTTACACGGAAAATTAGCATTGGGGTGATTCCCAAACACTGCGGAATGTTATTTGAAATTTGGTGCTACTACTAGCTCCTTAGTACCGTGACTGTAGTCGTAGAATCCACGTCCGCTTTTCACTCCTAAATCGCCGGAAGTTACCATGTTAATCAACAACGGTGATGGTGCATATTTAGGATTTCCAAAGCCATCGTGAAGCACATTTAAAATAGCTAAACATACATCCAAGCCGATGAAATCTGCTAATTGCAATGGTCCCATAGGGTGAGCCATACCTAATTTCATAATGGTATCAATTTCGGTTACACCGGCAACGCCTTCGTGCAATGAGTGAATGGCTTCATTGATCATGGGCATCAAAATTCTGTTGGCAATGAAACCTGGATAATCTTGAGTCAATGCTGGAACTTTTCCTAATTTTTTAGAAAGTTCGATGATGGTTTCGGTAATGGCTTTATCGGTTTTAAATCCTTCAATAACTTCAACCAATTTCATTACTGGAACGGGGTTCATGAAGTGCATACCGATTACTTTTTCGGGACGTTTAGTTACGCTTCCGATTTTGGTAATACTGATGGAGGATGTATTGGATGCTAGAATACAATTTTCTGGAGTAAATTGGTCTAGATCTCTGAAAATTTGAAGTTTAATATTGATGTTTTCGGTAGCTGCTTCAACCACTAAATCGGCATTTTGAACGCCTGTTTTTAGGTCAGTGAAACAAGCGATGCGAGCCAAAGCTTCATTTTTTTGTGCTTCAGAAATGGCTTCTTTAGCTACTTGGCGATCCATATTTTTTGAGATGGTTGCCATTGCTTTATCGAGCATTTCCTGTTGTACGTCGATGAGATTTACGGAATATCCGTTTTGAGCAAAAACGTGAACGATCCCGTTCCCCATGGTTCCTCCACCGATAACTGCAATTTGTTTCATGGTGCAAAGTTAACCTTTTTCAAATTGAAAAAAACGGGAACGAACAAAAATGAGTTATATTTGCACCCCAATTTAGGGGAATTACATACTTATGAAATTATCGCAGTTTAAATTTGAGTTACCAGAAGAGTTAATCGCACAAGAACCCTTGAAAACTCGCCACGATGCTCGTTTGTTGGTGGTAGATCGCAAAACTCAAAAAATTGAACACCGCAAATTCCACGATTTGTTGGATATATTTAACGAAGACGATGTTTTCGTTGTGAACGATACAAAAGTGTTTACTGCACGTATGTACGGTCAGAAAGAAAAAACAGGAGCTCAAATTGAAGTATTCCTTTTGCGAGAATTGAATCATGAATTGCGTTTGTGGGATGTTTTAGTTGATCCCGCAAGAAAAATTCGTGTTGGTAATAAGTTGTATTTCGGTGATGACGACTTGGTTGCTGAAGTGGTAGATAACACCACTAGCCGGGGAAGAACCATTCGTTTCTTGTTCGATGGCGATGATGAAGCCTTCGATCGCGTTGTGAAAAAATTGGGTGAAACCCCCATCCCTAAATACATCAATCGTTCTGTAAAAGAAGAGGATGAAGCTTGGTACCAGTCATTATTTGCGAAAAATGTAGGTGCTGTGGCTGCTCCAGCGGCTCAATTGCACTTTACCCGTGAATTGTTGATGCGCATGGATATTAAAGGAATCAAATTTGCAGATTTGACTTTGCATTTGGGCCTAGGTGCGTTCCGCGAGGTTGAAGTGGAGGATTTAACTAAACACAAAATGGATAGCGAGTATTACCGCATTACTCAAGCGACATGCGATACCGTTAACCAAGCAATTACTACCAAAAATCGTGTGGTAGCAGTGGGTGGTTCTGTGATGAGAGCGTTGGAGTCTTCGGTGAGTGCTTCGGCTACGTTGAATCCAGGTGAAGGTTGGACGGATAAATTCTTGTTCCCTCCCCATAACTTTAATATCGCTAATGCATTCGTTACCAACTTGCATCAACCTGAATCTCCATTGTACATGATGGCTTGTGCTTATACCGATACCGATTTCATGGAGGAAGTGTATAAAGAAGCAATTAAAGAGAAATATCGCTTCCTTTGCTACGGTGACGCGATGTTGATTATGTAATTTTTATTTCTTTGCGTGCAAAAATCATAGTATTTTTGTACGCAAAATATATGCCCAGTTGGTGAAATTGGTAGACACGCCATCTTGAGGGGGTGGTGTCGCAAGACTTGCTGGTTCGAATCCAGTACTGGGCACAACGGGTTTTTTTAATTACGAATGATTTTTGCCCAGTGTAGTATCACATACAATCCTGCTGGCATCAATCCCAAATAAAGTAGCCAGTTCAATTCACTGATAGGCATTTGAAATTTCATTAATGCCGCAGCTACCAACCCTCCGAAAAATAAACCGCCTAAATGCCCTTCATGGGAAATTCGATTTCGATCCTGGGTGCGAGTCAGTACGATACTTCCAATGCTGAAAAGGATACCAAAAATGTAGGCTGGGATAGCCACGGGAATGAAGATAATTCCAACCGATAGGTGGGGTTCGAGAAAAAACGAGGCCATCAACAATCCGCTAACACCTCCTGAAGCACCCAAACTTTGATAATCATTATCTGAACGTCTAAGAATCCATGAAAATATGGATCCCCCGAAAACCGATAGCACAAAAATTAACGAAAGTACAGCTGGTCCCCAATGAATATCGATAATGGGGGCAAAATAATAAATGCCCACGGCATTCATAATTAAATGGAGCCATCCGGCATGGGCAAGAAAAGGAGTAAACAATCGGAAATACTCACGTTGTTCGCGTATTTGTTTGGAACTGAATACAAAATAATGAATCAATTGAGGTTGAGCCAATGTAGCTAAATGCGCAACAATAAGCACAGAAATCAAATAAAATGAACTCAGCTGCGAGGGGTCTATATTGGCAAAGATTTGCATAGGCAAGGCAAATAACGCAAAAACATGGGTATATTTGATTGAAGATTTGCATTATTTACGACGAAAGCGGAATAATTTTGTACGTATTTTGCAATCGGTTGCGTTTACCTAACCCATGACTTTAAATTCAGACCTCACATCCCCCAAAACCAATAAGAATAAAATCATCAACGATCCGCTACACGGATTTTTGGCGTTGCCTAGCGATTTAGTTTACGATGTGATTCAACATCCCTATTTTCAACGATTGAGGAGAATTCGACAGTTGGGAATGAGTGAATGGGTTTATCCAGGTGCTACACATACCCGTTTTCATCATGCTTTGGGTGCCTTGAATTTAACCCTTCAGGCCATTGAAACTCTCAAACGCAAGGGAATCGAAATTACAGACCAAGAAGCTGAAGGTACTGCTTTAGCTATTTTACTTCACGATATCGGGCACGGTCCTTATTCGCATACCTTAGAACATACCCTGATTCAAGAAGTGCACCACGAGGAAATTTCGATCCGAATTATGCAGCGTTTGAATGATTTTTTCGGGGGACGTTTAACAGTGGCCATTGAAATTTTTACTAATGTTTATCGAAAGCCTTTCTTGGGACAACTGATTTCAGGTCAATTGGATATGGATCGGTTGGACTATTTGTTGAGAGACAGTTTTTATACCGGGGTAAGCGAGGGAATTGTGGGAGCGGATCGAATCATTCACATGCTCAATGTGAAAGATGGTAATTTGGTAGTTGAAGAAAAGGGAATTTACAGCGTTGAGAAGTTTTTGATTGCGCGTCGTTTAATGTATTGGCAAGTGTATTTGCATAAAACGGTTATTTCTGCCGATGCATTACTGGTTTCGATATTGCAAAGGGCCCGTGAATTAGCATTGGAAGGTCATGGATTGGGTAATTACCATCCGTTGTTGCATTTCTTAATGAACCGCGTGGACAGAAATTCATTTGATGAGGAAGCGTTGGATTTATTTTTGGTTTTGGATGATATCGATATAATGTCGAGTGTGAAACAATGGCAGTTTCACGAAGATGCTGTGTTGCGTGTGTTGAGTCAAAGCTTATTAAATAGAAGATTACCTCGAGTAAAGATATCGCCCGAAGCGTTTTCAGATGCAGATATTTTTGAAGCATCGGCCAGTGCTGCGAATCGCTTGGGATTTTCGCATGAAATTATTTCGAAATTTTTCGTGAAAAGTGGGGTGTTGGAGAATCATGCATATAAAATTGAGGGTGGAGGAATTCGTATTTTAAAGAAGGACGGACGTGTGGTGGATGTTGCAGAGGCTTCCGACAATTATAATTTAGATGCTCTGAAGGAAACAGTAACCAAGCATTATTTAATTCATTGGGGGTAGTGCTCAGGGCTCAAAAAAGAAATTGAACCATGTTGCTGGAATTGATGGCAACGAAATAGATATGAAACATTTTAAAAAACATAAACCGAGTTATTCGGAAGGGGTTATAGCTAAAAAGCATTTAGGGCAGCATTTTCTTACGGATTTGTCGGTTGCTGAGCGCATAGCTGGTTTGTTGCAGGATGATTTGGATGGGGTAATTGAAATTGGCCCTGGAACTGGGGTGATGACTCGTTATCTATATGAAAAATGGGGAGATAAGCTTACGTGTATAGAATTGGACACCGAATCAGTGGAATATTTGAGAACTGCTGATTGGTCGAGAGGATTGCGTGTAATAGAGGGTGACTTTTTAAGAATGAACCTGAGCGAATTGGGTTTGAAGGGTAGGGTGGCTGTGATTGGGAACTATCCCTATAATATAAGTACTCAAATAGTGTTTAAAATTTTGGAGGATGGCAAGCACGAGGATGTTGAAGTGGTTCAGTTTGCAGGGATGTTTCAGAAGGAGGTTGCGGCGCGATTGGCTTCGGGACACGGCAATAAGGATTATGGGATTACGAGTGTGTTATTGCAAGCCTATTTTGATTGTAAGTATGAGTTCTCAGTGGACGAAGATGCATTCAATCCCCCGCCAAAGGTAAAGAGTGGGGTGATAGATTGTCGTTGGAACGAACAAAGCAAAGCATATACGTTTAGGAATTTGAAGGTGGTAGTAAAACAAGCATTTTCTCAGCGGAGGAAAACTTTGTCGAATGCGCTGAAACCCTTATTAAACGGCGATAATGGTTTTGAAATACGGGGTGAATGGATGTCGAAACGTGCAGAGCAGCTGAGTGTATCGGATTTCGAGGAAATTGCAATTTTATTTGCAAATGCAAACCGTTGATTTATAATAAGTAAATAAGCTTATTTGTTTTAATTCTAAGCATATTTGTTTGACTTTTTAAAAAAATCTCTAAAAAGCATAGTTTTTTAAAGTCAGTATGCGTTAAATTTGTGCCCCAAACCGCAATTGGTCTTTAAAGATGAAATTTAATACCCTAAGAGTTTTGAACAACTCGTTAATCAAAAAGACGTTGGTACTGTTGTTTACAGTGCTTACCCCTTTGTTTGCATTAGCTGCGAGCGACGTGATCGAGGCCCCAAAAGAGTTCAGCATTTCGAATTTCGATTGGGTTTCCATTTTAACCGTGGTATTGATCTTGTTAATGATTTTGGTTATTGCCAGAGCTTTTGACATCGGATCATTGACTGAGAAAATCACAGGCAAAACCATTGTTAGTTGGAACAACGTAAATGCATACGTAGGTATCATAGTTTTGGTGCTTGGTATGATTGGCGTTTGGTACGAGTTGAAATACCATGGCAAGTATTTGATGTTGGGCAATTCAGCATCTGAGCATGGATCGACTTACGATTCAATGTTCTATTGGACGTTCGGTTTCACCTTCTTCGTATTTGTAGTAACTGAAGTGTTGTTGTTTTACTTCATGTTCAGATACCGCTACAGCGAGAAGCGTAAAGCTTTGTATTATTTCCACAACAACAAATTAGAGGTTATTTGGACGATCGTTCCTACCATCGTTTTGACCTTTTTGGTATTGAGAGGGTTTAACACCTGGTCTAAAATCACTACAGACATCCCCAAAGAAAGTCAAGAAATCGAAGTATTTGCTTACCAGTTTGGTTGGAAAGCTCGTTATGCTGGTGATGACAAAGAATTGGGTAACTCTAACTTCAACTTTATTTCAGGAACGAACCCATTGGGTATTGCTGAAGATGGAGCGATCAAAGAATTGGTTGCTGAATTAGAAGGTGAAGTGGAAAAACTTAAATTGAAACAACAAACAGCTTCCGATAGCATCAAGGTATGGAAAGCGAAATACGATCGTATGGTTGCTACGGGTTTGAACAGAACCTACCCTGAAGATTTCAAAGCGGTTAAAGATCAATATAACGACGCAATTAGCGGTGCATACGAGCGTCAATTGGAAAAAGATATAAAGCGTAAAAAGACTGCATTATCTCGTATTGCAGATTACCATAAAGACAAAGAATTCTTTAACGGTAAAGCGGCAGATGATAAAATCACTACTGAGATTGTTCTTGTAAAAGACAAGCCTTATTTGTTCAAGTTCAGAGCGCGTGACGTAATTCACTCTGCTTACATGCCTGATTTCCGCGTTCAAATGAACTGCGTACCTGGTATGCCAACACAGTTTGCATTTACTCCTACAATGACTACAGCTGAAGCTCGTGACATTAAAGGCAATAAAGAGTTTGATTACTATTTGTACTGCAATAAGATTTGTGGTGGAGCTCACTACAATATGAAGATTAAAGTAACTGTTGTTGGAAGTGAAGCGGAATACCAAACTTGGTTAGCCACTCAAGCTCCATTTGTAGCTCCTGCGGTTCCAGCAGCTCCAGCTACTCCAGCAACAACCGATTCAACTCAAGTAACGACTACCCCAACAGTAGCATTAAAATAAAAATAATTAGACAAAGCATATGAGCACAGCAGCTTTACACGCAGACCATCACGCTGATCACCACCACAAGGAGAGTTTCATCAGCAAGTATGTGTTCTCGATGGACCACAAAATGATATCCAAGCAGTTCCTGATTACAGGTATTATTATGGGTATGGTTGGTATGATTATGTCCTTATTATTCCGTTTGCAATTGGCTTGGCCCGATGAGCAATTTGGAATTTTGGAAACTTTATTGGGTAAATGGGCCGTTGATGGCAAATTGGATCCCAATTTTTATATGGGTTTGGTTACCATTCACGGTACCATCATGGTATTCTACGTGTTAACCGCAGGTTTGAGTGGAACCTTTAGTAACTTACTCATTCCTTTGCAGTTAGGTGCGCGCGACATGGCATCTCCGATGATGAACATGTTGAGTTACTGGTTCTTCTTCGCTAGTTCTGTAGTGTTGTTGATTTCAGTAGGTGTTGAAACTGGACCTGCTTCAGGTGGATGGACAGTTTACCCTCCTTTGAGTGCATTGGAAAAAGCAATGCCTGGTTCAGGTTTGGGTATGACTTTGTGGTTGACAGCTATCGCTTTGTTCATTGTTTCTTCATTGTTGGGTGGTATTAACTACATCTCAACTGTGTTGAACATGCGTACAAAAGGAATGAGCATGAACAGAATGCCTTTGACTATTTGGGCATTCTTCTTCACAGCAATCTTAGGTCTTTTGTCGTTCCCTGTATTGTTGGGTGCTGCATTGTTCTTGATTTTTGACCGTTCTTTCGGTACGAGCTTCTATTTGAGTGATATTTACTTAGAGGGAGTTGGTGCATTAGAAAACATCGGTGGTAGCCCAGTATTGTACCAGCATTTGTTCTGGTTCTTGGGTCACCCTGAAGTATATATCATTTTGATGCCAGCATTGGGTATCACATCTGAGGTAATTTCTACAAACGCTCGTAAGCCAATCTTTGGTTACACTGCGATGATTATCTCTTTGATGGGTATCTCTTTCTTGTCATTCATCGTTTGGGGTCACCACATGTTCATCACAGGTATGAATCCTTTCTTGGGATCTGTGTTCATGATTTTGACTTTGATTATTGCGGTACCTTCAGCGGTAAAAGCATTTAACTATTTGACTACTCTTTGGAAAGGTAACTTGCGTTTCAATCCAGCGATGTTGTTCTCAATTGGTTTGGTGTCTTTCTTTATCTCTGGTGGTTTGACTGGTATTTACTTGGGTAATGCTGCGTTAGATATTCAATTACACGACAGTTATTTCGTAGTAGCTCACTTCCACTTGGTAATGGGTTCCGCGGCTATCTTCGGTATGTTTGCGGGTATTTACCACTGGTTCCCCAAAATGTATGGTAGAATGATGAATAAAACTTTGGGTTATTTCCACTTTTGGTTGACATTCATCACCGCTTACTTGGTATTCTTCCCAATGCACTTTATGGGATTGGCTGGTGTACCACGTCGTTACTACCAATTTACATTAGTAAAAGAATTTGATGTTTGGATGGACGTAAACAAATTGATCACTGTTTCTGCAATCGTTGCAGGTGCTGCTCAGTTGTTGTTCATTTGGAACTTCTTCTATAGCATTTTCAAAGGAAAGAAATCAGAACAAAATCCTTGGCAAGCAAATACATTGGAGTGGAGTACTCCGGTAGAGCGTATTCATGGAAACTGGCCTGGTGAAATCCCAACGGTTTACAGAGGTCCTTACGAGTACTCTCGTCCTGACCGTGAAGAAGATTTCTTCCCTCAATATGTTCCAGACGATAGCGCTCCTGAAGTGTTACATACTGAGGAAACCCAAACTGCCCCAAGTGAGAAAGAGGAAGAGACTGCAGAGACAAGCGTATTCTTTGCTGCGATTAAGCGGGTATTTGGATTGAGCTAATTATGACTTCAAGCGGAATAAACTCCGGATTGATAAAATGGTACAGACGAATAGGTTTATATACCTGTTCGTCTGTTTTTTTATTGTTCCTTTTGGGAAGCCTTGTTCGTGCCACAGGTAGCGGAATGGGTTGTCCTGACTGGCCCAAATGTTTTGGACAATTCGCACCTCCGGTTTCTGAAGATCAATTACCTTCCAATTACCAAGAAGTCTTTTTACAAAAGCGAATCAAGAAATTGGATCGTTTTGTAGGAGCACTAGAGAAAATTGGAATGAAAGAACGTGCTGCTAAAATTCGCGCTGATAAATCGTTGTTAGAACCCGAAGCTTTTGACGTTATGAAAGCTTGGATTGAATACGTTAATCGTTTGTTTGGTGTGTTGAGTGGAGTGTTTGCTGTTGCTTTCTTGGCTTTGGGTCTCAGATTGCGCAAAACTTACTCTAGAGCGTTCTTGTGGTTAGTCGTAGGTTTTATTTTCTTATTGATTAATGGTTGGCTAGGTAGTTATGTCGTTGCGACGAATCTTTTACCGGGTCTTGTTTCATTGCATTTTATGCTTTCATTTTTCTGTTTATTCGCATTGATGAAAGCAGTTGATGGTGTTGTTCCAACTATAAAGTTACATATTCAGAACTCACAATCCAATTGGAATGGATTGAGTATTATTTTATTTGTAGTGGTAATTCTTGGAACTTGGTCTCGTGAACAAGTTGAACTTCTTAAGGATGCGAATAATTTGATTTTATCCGATGAAAATATGCTGAATTACCGTGATATGGATTGGTTATTTGCTATTCATCGATATGTTCCCGCAGTTATTGCTTTTTGGGGATATAAATTATGGAAGCAATCTGGATTGAAATATACGCAATCTCATGGTTTTTGGATTTTTGTGGCAAGTATGGTTCAAATCAGTTTTGGTGCCGTGCATATCGTATTTGTCGTTCCTACTTGGACGCAAATTGCCCATGTAGTTTTAGGAAGTGGCTTGTTAACTTATGTCTTTGCCGTCTCTTTGTCGTACAGAAAGAGTTTAAATTAAACAGATAGAAATGAGTGAACAAAAATCGACGTTACGCGCTTATGCTGAATTGGTTAAGTTCCGTTTAACCAGCACGGTTGTCGCAACATCGTCATTCGGATACATAATTGCATTGAAATATGTGCATGGTCAAAATTGGAAATCGAATTTTGATTGGTTGTTATTTATGGGCGTTTTGATTGGAGGGATGTTGATCGTGTTTGCCGCCAATGGTTTGAATCAGATTATAGAAAAAGAGAACGATTCAAAGATGAATCGTACATCCAATCGTCCCATTGTAGAGGGTCGAATTCCCGTATTACACGCGCGTATTTTTTGTTGGGTTACGGGTTTTCTGGGGATTTTTACTCTGATTGGAACTGGTGCGCCATTCTTGTCGGTATTGTTGGGTGCATTGAGTTTAATTATTTACGTATTCATTTATACTCCGATGAAACAAATTTCACCCGTAGCGGTGTTGGTTGGTGCTATTCCTGGTGCTTTACCGCCATGGATAGGTTATACCGCCGTGGTGCCGCGAATGGATGAGTTGGGCTTGATTTTATTTTTAATTCAGTTCTTTTGGCAATTTCCCCATTTTTGGGCAATAGCTTGGTTGTTGCACGATGATTATCAAAAAGCTGGTTATTGGTTATTGCCTTCCCAAGGAGGAAGAGATAAAAAAAGTGCTTATCAGATTCTAATTTATACGGTAATTCTAAATTTGGTGAGCTTAATGCCTTTGATGTATGGCGTTTCATCGATAAATGCGGTAACAGTTATAATTCCATTGGCGTTATTTTTCTTTTACATGGCATTCAAATTGTTTAGGAGTTTAGAAGTAAGTGACGCAAGAAAATTACTTTTTGCATCGTTTTTATACACTCCTGTTGTATTTTTGTGCTACATTCTATTTTAATTCACATGAAAACAGCCAAATATAAAGATCCAAAGCCAGCAGTTGTGCCAGCCAAATTGAACTTATGGTTGTTCATGTTGGCTAGTAGTATGTTGTTCGCGGCGATGGTGAGTGCATTCATTGTACATCGTCCGGATGCTGAAGGACGTGGTGCATGGACGGCATTTGACCTGCCTATTTTCTTCCTTTATTCAACCGTAATTGTAATTTTAAGTTCAGTTACAGCCTTCTACGCATACAAAAGTGCGAAGAATGACGAATTAACACAAAATAAAACTTGGTTATTGGTTACAACCGTTTTGGGAATCCTATTTTGTGGTTCTCAGTATTTAGGTTGGGATCAAATGGTGCGTTTGGAATTGACTTTTGTCAATGCCCGCCCTGAAGATATTTCTGCTTCCTATGTTTGGGTCATCACTGTGCTCCATTTTATCCATATTTTGGGTGGAATTGGTTTGCTGATAGCCACTTGGATTCAGGCAATTCGATTAAATGTTCACAAAAAAAGCATGACTTTAATGTCAATTACACACACTTATTGGCATTTTGTTGGTTTATTGTGGATTTTCTTGTATTTATTCCTTTATTTCGCACAGTAGTAAATTTACCCAATGGCAA
>JACCDQ010636696.1_pt1 | contig 64090 bp, 60 predicted proteins | sample 7446031 | NCBI WGS metagenome assembly JACCDQ01 (sample SAMN15323442, study PRJNA562643) | freshwater metagenome | isolation source: river surface water | place: USA:Blue River Watershed | collected 2017-08-17
GTTCTATTTCCTGAACAATTTGTAATTTAAAAGACATCGAATAATCTTTTTGAGTTCGCTTTACATAATCGGTGGTTTCTTCCATAACGATGTTTTTTGTGTATCGTTATTTCAGGACGGGACATAATTCAAACAAAAAACCTCGTTTAAAAATACTTAAACGAGGTTTTTTGTTTTCAATGCAGCGTTCAAATTGATGTTTTGAGAAACTGGACATAATTGGGTATTGTTATGATCTTATTTTTCGGTCTAATTTTATATTGGTAATTGGCTGATAAACCAACGGAATTTGTTCTATTTCGACATCCGATTTTTCTAAACCAAATGCTTTCTCATCACTTACACCTAAACGTTTCAAAAAGAAATAACCATTTAATAGAAGTCCTTCGCGTAATGCAAATTCGTTTTCGATGGATAAAAATTTCTCAATGACAACAAATTTAAAATCAGGTTCATTATTGTATTTACTCGATCCATCCGGACGAATATGTAAATTGAGTTCTTTGTTGGCTACCAATTCTTTGACAATGTTTTTGAAATACAATTCTGTTTTGGGTTGTATTCTAAAACCGACATTAATGTTGACTTTGATTACTTTATCATCAACCAATTCAGAAACATCATACGATAATGTAAATGGATCTTCTGTACGATTGATATGTAAAAACCAATAGACATCGGCGCGTTTTGGCTTTTTTGAAAAAATAGATTTGATTATTTTATCTTCAATTTCGTATCGTCTGTCCGCTTTAGTCAAATAAATTAAGTGAGTGGCAAATTTTGGTATGGCATCATCTCCGCTCAATTCGGTTAATTGATCACTATATTTCCCTAATTCAACAAATTTGGTAAAGGTATTGTTTATTTTTCGGGCATAATACCAAGTGTACATTACCATAAAAATAAATAATTCAAAGAATAAAAACATCCACCGTTCTTTAATTTTAGCCACATTGGCAATAAAGAAGGACATTTCGATAGCTCCAAAAACAATTAAAAACAAGATTACATATGTTTTATCCCATTTTAATCTATAATAAATAAAGTAACTTAACAGTAATGAGGTCATCATCATTGTGATAGTAATTGAAAAGCCATAGGCGGCTTCCATATGAGTACTTTCTTTGAAATAAACCATCATTAAAACACATCCAAACCAAAGTATCGTATTAATACTTGGGATATAAATTTGTCCTTTGCTGTCGCTTGGTTGTTTGACAGATACCCTAGGCCAGAAATTAAGGTTCATCGCTTCGCTAATTAACGTAAAACTGCCACTTATTAAGGCTTGTGATGCTATGATTGTGGCACAGGTTGAAATAATAATACTAGGTAATAAAAACCAAGTGGGTATGATTTCAAAAAATGGATTTCTACCGTTTAATAAGATTTCTCCCTGATGCATCAACCAGGCTGCCTGACCCAGATAAGCAACTACTAAACTTATTTTGACATAAATCCAAGTGATGCGAATGTTTTTAATCCCGCAATGTCCTAAATCAGAATACAAGGCTTCAGCTCCTGTTGTACAAAGAAAAACAGCTCCCAATAACCAAAATCCTTTAGGGTAATTAACTAATAAATCATACCCATAATAAGGATTTAAAGCATTTAGGATATCTGTGTGTTGTAAAATTTCCTTCACTCCAAAGACTAACAACATAGTAAACCAAATTGTCATAATGGGACCGAAAGCTTTTCCGATTACCTGTGTTCCAAATCGCTGGAAGAAAAAGAGCAAAGATAAAATGGCAACAACAATTCCAACCGTTAAAAAATTACCGGGAATAATGGTGTTTTCTAAACCTTTAACCATACTTAATCCTTCAATGGCAGATGAAACGGAAATTGGAGGTGTTATTATTCCGTCGGCAAGTAGTGTTGTCGCTCCAAGTATTGTTGGGACAACTAATTTTTTTCCATAACGTCTCACTAATGCGTAAAGAGAGAAGATTCCGCCTTCTCCGTGGTTGTCAGCCCGCAGTGTGAGCCAAATATATTTGATTGTGGTTTGAAAAACCAACGTCCAAAATACACAAGAAACGCCACCATAAACCAGCATTAAATTAATATCTCTTGTGCCAATTATTGCCTTCATAACATATAACGGACTCGTACCAATGTCTCCGTAAATAATCCCAAGGGCGACTAAAAGGGATGCAATAGTTACTTTATTTGCAACTCCATTTTTTGTTGTATTCATTATGTATTTTATTTAAAATTCTAATAATACAAAGTTCCGTCAAATGGTATTGATAGAATATAAAGATAGCTTTGCCAGATATAAAGATTTTATAAAGATTAACTAAAGCGATACCCGACACCACTTTCTGTAATGATGTGTTTGGGTAGGTTTGGGTTTTCTTCTATTTTCTTGCGTAATGTTGCAACAAAAACTCTCAAGTATTGTGTTTCTGTTTGATAACCAACACCCCATATTTCTTTTAAAATATATTGATGTGTTAGAACACGACCTTCGTTTTTCATAAAAAGAGATAACAAATTAAATTCGGTAGAAGTAAGTTTTACTATTTCGTTGTTTCGTTTTACAATTCTTGCTCCAAAATCTATTTCTAAGTCTTCACAGGTTAGGACACTAGAATCATTTTGTAATTGATTTCTACGAATTGCTGAACGAATTCTGGCTAAAAGTTCGGCTGTTCTGAAAGGTTTTGTCAGATAATCGGTAGCGCCATTGTCAAGTGCTTTCACAATATCTTCTTCACTATTTTGAACCGATAGTATTATTATGGCTTTATTGTACCAGGTTCGTAATTCTTTGAGGATTTCATGTCCACTTTTATCAGGAAGACCAATATCAAGTAAAATTAATTCCGGTGGATGATTTACTGCTAAAAGTATGCCCTCTTTTCCGGTTTCGGCAAACCAAACTTTATAGTCATTGCTTTCCAGCGTTATTTCCAGTAATTTTCTTATTGGCGCCTCATCATCAATGACTACTATTTCAGCTTTATTCATTTTTAAGATAATTTAAATAAGACGTTTCAGTTGGAATTGTTACCGTGAAACAGGCACCGGAGTGATTAGAATTATTTTCTAATGTAATAGTTCCATTGTGTGCTTCAACAAAACCTTTCACAATAGATAAACCAAGTCCGCTTCCCCCTGTTTTTGTAGTAGGTAAACGATAAAATTTATCAAATGCAAATTGAATTTCATTTTCGGGAAAACCATTTCCGTTATCCGAAACGGAAAATATACAAGTATCAGATTCAAACTTCGCCTTAATTGTTATAATGGTATTTTTAGGAGTGTATTGAATGGCATTGGTAACTAAATTTTGGATGATTTCTTCAATCAATCCAGCATCTAACTTGAAAAACGGCAATTTTTCATTTGGAATAAAGTGTATTATATGTTTATTCTTTAAAGGAACTATTTTTTGAATTACGGTATAAATAAGTTCATTTATATCGCACCAATCTTGTTTTAGTTTTAACATTCCTGTTTCCAGTCGGCTCATATTTAATAAGTTTTCAACTTGTCTGTTGAGGCGAATACTGGCTTTGTCAATTTCCTCCAATAATTCCATTTGATTTGTCTCAGAAAGTTTGGTGCTATTCTCTTTGAGTATATCAATGGCACCAATAATGGTAGCTATTGGAGTTCGTAACTCATGAGAAAGGGAATTCAATAGGGTGTCGTAAAGTTGTATTGTTTTAACTTTTTCCTCTTTATCGCGTGCTTTATTTTCGGCTTCCCGAATTTTAAATGTTAAGACGGCATTTACTAATGCAATGATAAGGTACATTAAAAATAGCAGAATATCTTCAGTATCAGTAATGTGAAATGTAAAAAGAGGTTGGATGAAGAAATAGTTTAAAATCAAACCACTTAAAAGTGCGGTCAGCAACACGGGTAAAATGTCAAAAAGCATCGCAACAAACGAAACAGTCATTAGTAAAATCAATGCTGTTATCCGGTAATCGATATAGTATGACGCAAGAAAACAGATTACAGAAATCATAAATACCAATACGATGCTAATAAAGCATTGTAGTAATATGGAGTATTTTTTTGTTATGTTTTTGCTCAAAATAAAATTACTTAGTGTTGGAGTAAAAGTAATTTAATTCTTCAAATATTTTTATGCAGCAATAAAATTAACTGTCATCATCATCATTTCCATCTGCATCTTCTTGTTTTGCTTTCTTAAAATCATTATTTAACATTTGGGTTAATTTTTTTTTATCCTTTTGATTTTTCTTGATGAGGAATCCTATCAAAATGAGTAACCCAATCGCCATAATGCCTAATACTGCCCAATTGATTACCATAGCTTTTTATTTTAAGTTTTCTTTTTGAATAAAATCAAAGTATTTGCTGAAAAATTGGTATTGTACGTAGTAAAAGATTTCAGTTCTTTTTAATCCTTGAAATCAGTTGGTATGTTTCGTGTTTTTAAGTTGGCTATAATAATATAGCTAACCGATTAGTAATTCTCTTTTTTTGAATTTTCCTAACATTCACTCAAAAAAATGGGCCGTATCAATAATCATGATGTTGATTAAAAAGTACCTCTAATTTACAATTTGTTTTTGTAAATTAGGGTCTATTTAACATATGTGCAACACAAAAGATTCAATTTGTGTTGGTTATGGTTTGCGTTAAGGTTGTTTTTTCGGGTTGAAGTTTTTAAATAGACCGAATTGTTTGTTGCGATTCGTATAAAAAAGGCATTGTTTATGAAAATAGAGTCATAAAATTTCAACAACCTTTATAGTTTTTATCTATGGAAAATTGAAATTGTATAAATATAAAATAATTAATTTTAGTCCTGTACCTTTTTAAAATCAATCATATTATGGAAAACATGAATAACAATAGTGCTAACGGGGCAGCGAAGTGCCCGTTTTTAGGAGGAGCTGTAAAACAAAGTGCCGGATCCGGAACAAGAAACAACGACTGGTGGCCAAATCAGCTAAAATTAAACATTCTTCGTCAACATGCTGAGCTGTCAAATCCTATGGGTGAGGCGTTTAATTATGCTGAGGCGTTCAAGAGTCTCGATTTGGATGCTGTGAAAAAAGATATTTTCGATTTGATGACCGATTCACAAGACTGGTGGCCAGCTGATTATGGTCATTATGGACCTTTTTTTATTCGAATGGCGTGGCATAGCGCCGGAACCTATCGTATTTCTGACGGTCGTGGCGGTGGCGGCTCTGGAGCGCAACGTTTTGCACCGCTCAACAGCTGGCCGGATAATGTGAACTTAGACAAGGCACGTTTGTTACTTTGGCCTGTTAAACAGAAATATGGTAAGAAAATTTCATGGGCCGATTTGATGATTCTCGCAGGGAATTGTGCTTTAGAGTCTATGGGTTTCAAAACTTTTGGTTTTGCCGGAGGACGTGCCGATGTTTGGGAACCGGATGAAGATGTTTATTGGGGATCTGAAAACAAATGGTTAGATGATAAGCGCTATACCGGAGATCGTGAATTAGAGAATCCGCTTGCAGCGGTTCAGATGGGATTGATTTATGTGAATCCGGAAGGGCCTAACGGAAATCCGGATCCAATTGCGGCAGCACGTGATATTCGGGAGACTTTTGGGCGTATGGCGATGAATGACGAAGAAACGGTAGCACTTATTGCCGGTGGGCACACTTTTGGTAAAACCCACGGAGCTGCCGATCCGAGTAAGTATGTGGGGCGGGAACCGGCCGCAGCGGGTATAGAAGATCAGGGTTTAGGATGGAAAAACACCTTTGGGAGCGGACATGGAGTAAACACCATTTCCAGCGGATTGGAGGGAGCCTGGACTACCACTCCAACAAAGTGGAGTAACAACTATTTTGAAAATTTGTTTGGTTTTGAATGGGAATTAACCAAAAGTCCGGCTGGAGCCCATCAATGGAAACCTAAAGGCGATGCCGGTGCCGGAACGGTTCCGGATGCGCACGATGCATCAAAACGTCATGCCCCATTTATGCTTACAACAGACCTTTCCTTGCGATTTGACCCTGTATACGAACCTATTTCAAGACATTTTTATGAAAATCCGGACGCCTTTGCCGATACTTTTGCCCGTGCCTGGTTTAAGCTGACCCACCGTGATATGGGACCTATCGCACGTTATCTTGGTCCGGAAGTACCAAAAGAAGAATTAATCTGGCAGGATCCAATTCCTGCGGTTACCCATCAGTTGATTGATGCTGCTGATATTGCTGCTTTGAAAGCTAAAATATTGGCTTCGGGATTATCGGTGTCCCAATTGGTTTCTACTGCCTGGGCTTCGGCATCAACCTTCCGTGGTTCGGATAAACGAGGTGGTGCAAATGGCGCCCGCATTCGTTTGGCACCTCAAAAGGATTGGGCAGTCAACAATCCGCCACAATTGGCGAAAGTGTTGGCTGCTTTAGAAGAGATTCAATTCGCATTTAATAGCTCCCAATCTGGAGGAAAAAAGGTGTCATTAGCTGATTTGATTGTTCTGGCAGGATGTGCCGGAATTGAGCAAGCAGCCAAGAATGCAGGACAAACGGTACAAGTTCCTTTTACACCGGGAAGAGCTGACGCCTCACAAGCACAAACCGATGTGGAATCATTTGCTGTCTTAGAGCCGGTTGCTGATGGTTTCCGTAATTATAAAAAAAGTAATTACACGATATCGGCTGAAGAAATGTTGATAGACAAAGCACAATTGCTAACGCTAACCGTGCCTGAAATGACGGTTCTTATGGGTGGTTTGCGTGTGCTCAATACAAACTTCGATCAGTCTAAAAACGGTGTATTCACGAAACGCCCAGAGGCATTGACGAATGACTTCTTCGTAAATCTTCTTGATTTGGGAACAACCTGGAAGGCGACTTCCGATTCCCAAGAGGTTTTTGAGGGGCGTGACCGTAAGACAGCTGAATTGAAATGGACTGCTACGCGTGTCGATCTTATCTTCGGTTCCAATTCAGAACTTCGTGCTATCGCTGAAGTCTATGGATGTTCGGATTCCCAGGAGCTGTTTGTACAACACTTTGCGGCTGCCTGGAATAAGGTGATGAATCTGGATCGATTTGATTTAGCTTAATTACAAACAACAGTATGTAATAAAAAAGGTGGTCTGGAAACAGATCACCTTTTTTATAAGCTTAGTTAATTGGCTTATGCTTGTGGTAATGATGAAAAATATAAGTTGTTAATTATTAATTGTTTATGGTGGTAAATAAATAATTTAACTCTTTATTGCAGGTATAAATAATTTATTTATACCTGCAATAAAAATACTATTATTAATATCTCAAAAAAGTATCACCGGATTTAATTCCCAGTGCCAATTCTTCCAAGTTGGTTGTTTCGAGCATGTGTGCCAATTCATTTCGGATGGATTTGAATTTATCATGCACCGGACAGGGATGTTCTTCGGAACAGTGGTGCAATCCGAGTCCGCAGCCCGTAAAAACGCGGTCGCCTTCTAAGGCTGTTACTACTTGGGCCAGCGTGATCTGGTTCATCGTTTCTTTCGGAATATCAAAACCGCCACCCACTCCCTTGATAGAATGGATAATATTGTTTTTGGAGAGTATTTGTAGGATTTTGGCAGTAAAAGCTTCAGGGGAATCTATTTTTTTGGCAATATCTTTAAGTCCCACCCGATGGTCCTGGTACGATTGGGAAGCTATAAAAATCGTTGCGCGGATGCCGTATTCACAGGTTTTAGAAAACATAATTGTTTTTTTACAAATTTATGAAAATAAGATTCATTCTTTTATGATTATTGTCACTCTGGCTTATTTTTTCAACGTTTTTTTAAACCATATAAGGACATATAAGTTTTTCTTAGAGTGTCTTTCGGTTAGTTTATTTTACTTAAATGACTTAGTGATTTAAATTTAAATAGTCTTAGATATTGGCCAATAATCAGTATCAAAAGACCTACGGGTAATCCGATACTGGCGATAAACAGATTTTGCTGGTAACCGGGTAATTGACCCTTATCGAAAAAGAAATAGCCGCCTTGAAGGAATAACAGTATTTCGGTAGCTACAAAACCCAATAAAAACAGTCGGATTCCCCAATGTACCCAACTATTTTTCCCGTTGACCCATTTGTTTTTCAGGATAAATCCCAGTAAAAAACCGGTAATAATTCCCAACATCATCAAATGGATGTAGCCAATCACAAAATTGCGTATCTGGTGTGAAATCTGATCCAAGCCCGGAATTAAAACCACGAGTTGAATACCAATTTTCAATCCTAATGAAAACAGGGCAAAACCATACATTGTTTTTTCAATGGGTTGCAACGCTGAAAAGAAAGTCTCAAAATGAGGTTTGATGATTTGTATAAATACCAGGAAAGCTCCCAATTGTAACACTACTCCCAAGCTGTTGATCCAATAAAAAACAGGATTAGGAAGATACCAGCTTACAGGTAAAGCCAAGGTCAAAATTGTGGCTGTAACCAACAAATTATAAAAGAGCCGGAATTGTTTTTCGTTGATTATCGCTTTCAATTGATGAAAAAAGAGCGTCAAAACGGCAAATAGAAACCAACCGTTGAATTGAAAATGCAGGAAGAATTGAATAGCAATCTGGTAAAAAGCATTCGCTTTACCTAATAATCCGACAGCCGGACCCAAACACCAAACGCCCAAGGTGGATAGCACCATGAAAAATAAGGCGGTGCGCAACAGTTTTTTTTCGGGAAGGGAAGCCGGTTGGGCATCTTTCCAGGTCAAACGACAAAAATAATAACTGCAAAAAATATGTAAGGTTGAAAATACAATCGAAAACAGCGCATAGCCTTCAACAGGAAACCGAACCATCATACCTATAACGGCTACTTGAGTGACCCAAAACAGACGGTTGTAAACGGGTTTTTGTTGTGCTTTTTTTGGAATAAAAAAATGAACCATCAAACTGTAAATCATCAGATAAACCCAGCCCAACATCGCCACATGCGAATGACCGTGTAACAAAAACTGAAAATTAACCCATGTTACAGGAGCAACATACATCAAACGCAGCAACAGTCCCATCAACGCGGCAACGAAAAAATTAATAAAACAAACAAGTATCCAATGCTTTTTCATAATCAACCTCTAAAATAGACTTTAATTTGTGTTGTGGAAAGCATTTCCTGTTCTATTTTTTTATTTGAGTATCCCAGTTTTTCCAAGGTCTGAACGCCATTTACAAAATGTTGCAGGTAATAATTCCCCGCATAATTCTTATTTTCTAAATAGCTTACCATCTTTCGAAGGTCTTTTTCCGGAATCAAATCGGAATGGACGGTGGTGCGCACTTCAAACGGAAGCTGGCTTTGCAACAGCAACTGTAAGGATTTCTCAAAGGGTTTAAAAAGTTCCGATTGGGTTATTCTTTCAAATTCGGAAGGCAGTGCTTTAAAATCCAATGCGACATAATCAATCAGTTCGTTGGCAATGAGTTCTTCCAGCACTTTGGGTTGGGAGCCGTTGGTGTCAATTTTGACCAGAAAGCCCATTTTTTTGACTTCGGCAATCAGTTTCTGGATGTTTTTATGCAGTAAGCATTCGCCACCACTGAAAACCACCCCGTCTAATAAATTTTTGCGGGAGCGAAGAAAGGCAAGTGCTTTTTCGAAAGAAATGCTTCCTTTCCCCAGTACGATTTCGGGATTGTAACAGTATAAACAACGCATATTACAGCCTGCAAACCAAAGAATACAGGCCGATTGATGCGCATAATCTAATAAAGTAAAAGGGGTTATGCTGTAAATTGGGGTACTAACATTTTCCTTCATTGAAATGAGTGCGTTGCTTATGCTCGCCTTTTTTACCAATATTAAAACTCTCTACGGGTCTGTGGTAGCCCATGACGCGGGTATAAACCAGGCATTTGGTTCTTTGCTGTTGTTTTTGCACTAAAATAGGTTGTGTTGCTGTTTCCATGTTTATTTCGGGTTTAAAGTTTAAAAGGTGTTCGTTTAACCGCAATGTCTGCTATGAATTCCGCGAAGTTCGTTACGCTTTTCGTACATTGCAGTCTCTCACTTTTTTGTAATTTAAAGTTTAGTACATTTTGAATTTTCTTCTTCAATAATAATTTCATCACATTTTGGACAATATTCATGTTCGCCATTCAAATAGCCATGAACTGGGCATACACTGAACACGGGAGTTACGGTGATGTAAGGCAATTTGAAGTTGGAAATCACTTTCTTGACAAATTTTTTGCAGGCTTCGGGAGAGCTGATTCTTTCGCTCATGTACAAATGCAATACCGTTCCTCCGGTATATTTGCACTGCAATTCATCCTGAAGAAATAAGGCTTCAAACGGGTCTTCGGTATGGTTTACCGGGATTTGGGAACTGTTGGTGTAATAGATGTTATTTTCCTGCCCCGCCTGATAAATATCGGCAAAACGTTTCTTATCTTCTTTGGCAAAACGATAGGTGGTTCCTTCGGCAGGAGTCGCTTCCAGATTGTATAGATTTCCGGTTTCTGACTGAAATTCTCTCATCCGGTTGCGGATATGATCCAATACTTCGGCAGCAAAAGCAATTCCGGATGCAGTTGTGATATCGTTTTGGTTTTCGGTAAAATTGATAATCATTTCGTTCATTCCGTTTACCCCAATCGTTGAAAAGTGATTTCTGAAATGGTGTAAATAGCGTTTGGTGTATGGATACAAACCACGGTCATACATTTCCTGAATAAACACTCTTTTTTTCTCTAAAGTCGATTTAGAAAGGTACAGGAGTTTGTCTAATTGTTGGAAAAGTTCTGCTTTATTTCCTTTGTGTAAATACCCTAAGCGTGCCATGTTGATGGTCACCACTCCGATACTTCCGGTCATTTCGGCACTTCCAAAAAGGCCGTTACCGCGTTTTAAGAGTTCACGCAAATCGAGTTGCAAACGGCAACACATAGAGCGCACGGCATTGGGTTTATAGGCATTCGGGTTTTCTTCTTTATTCCCATTTTCGTCCAGTACATACTGGCTCCCGATGAAATTCTGGAAATACGAAGAACCAATCTTGGCGGTATTTTCAAAAAGTAATTCGGTGTTTTCACCGTTCCAGTCAAATTCTTCGGTGATATTTACCGTTGGAATCGGAAAAGTAAACGGTTGGCCATTGGCGTCGCCTTCGGTCATTACGGTATAATAAGCTTTGTTGATGAGGTTCATTTCGGCTTGAAAATGCTCGTAACGCAAATCGGTCAGTTTTTCTACGCCGCGTTCTTTGGCTCTAACTAAAAGATCATAATTAAAGTTACCCTCAAAAAAATGCAAATCATTTTTGGTTGGGATTTGTACTTTCAAATCTTCCGGCACGACCCAGTCCAAAGTGATATTCGTAAAAGGCGATTGTCCCCAACGCGCAGGTACATTCAGGTTGTACACAAAACTGCGAACCGCTTTCAACACATCATCAAAAGACAAGTCGTCTTTAAAAACATAAGGGGCTAAATAGGTATCGAACGAACTGAACGCCTGTGCTCCGGCCCATTCGCTTTGCAGAATGCCAAGAAAATTAGCCATTTGTCCCAAGGCTTCCCTGAAATGTGAAGGGGCTTTGCTTTCTACACGTCCGCGAACGCCGTTGAAACCTTCGTTGAGCAAGACACGTAAACTCCATCCGGCACAATATCCGGTGAGGCAGTCTAGGTCATGAATGTGAATATCGCCATTGCGGTGTGCATAGCCTTCTTCCTTAGTGTAGACTTTATCCAACCAATAATTGGCAATGATTTTTCCCGCCACATTGTTGACCAATCCCGCGTTAGAATAGGAGGTATTTGCATTGGCATTGATACGCCAATCGGTTTGACCAATGTATTCTTCGATGGTTTGGGTACTGTCTACATAAGTGGTGTCTTCATTTAAACCATCAATATGCTCACGTTGCAATTTACGGGTGTGTCGGAACAACATAAACGAGCGCATAACATCGAAATATTGTTGCTCAAAAAGCGTTTTTTCAATCAAATCCTGGATTTCTTCTACCGCCCAGGTTTCTTTAGGTTCTAGTCCTTTTACAATAATTTCGAAAACATTTTCATCAAATGCTACATTGACACTGTTGAAACTTTTTTTAATAGCATCCTTTATTTTATAACTTTCAAAGGGTTTGTATTCGCCGTTTCTTTTGATAACATATTTTTCCATAGCATTTGATGATTTTAGTTTACATTATTTAATTGATTATTGTGCTGAAAATTTTTTCTCCAATGCAACTGCTTTGGGGAATAAAATGTTGTTTTCCAAATGGATGTGTTTGTGTAAATCCTGTTCAAATTCTTGCAACATGGCAAAGGTTACCTTATACGTATTGCAAGCATCTGCGGGTGGGGTGTAATTATGGGTCAATTCGGCAATCTTGCGGAAACGTTCCCCTTCGGCATCGTGCTCGTGCATCATCATGGCAATCGGATTTTGTACCGTTCCAAAATGGGGTTGCAGAATCGGTTCATCACTAAGAGTTGCTTTGACCAATTTTTTGATGAAAGGGAATAAAATCAGTTCTTCTTTTTTCATGTGTTGTACCAATTCGCCCGCGCAGCCTTTGAAGAGTTCGTTGATTTCGAACAGTTCCGGATGGCTTGCTCCATGAACTTTGCATAGTTTGTCTAAGAAAGGAAGTAAGATTTGGGTTTTCTCTTCCACATAACGGTGATGGGTTTTCTCGATATAGTCCACCAATAAGTCCAATGGCCAGGATTTAAAGTCGATGGTATTGTCACTTTTTGTTGCCAAAACAGCATTAATTTCATTCAAGATAGTTGCTGTATCCTGTCCCTTTTTCTCGGTAGCCTCTTCTATTGTCCTGTTTCCTTTGCAGCAAAAATCGATACCGTATTTTGAAAAAACAGCTGCTGTTCTGAAGTCTTTTGCCACATATTCACCTATTGTAATTTTTTCCAAAGTTTCCATAATGATTCATTTAAATTTAATAATGTATGAGGCAAATGTAATCATTATTTTAAATAAAAGATAAATTTATCCTTAATTAATTTTATGATTTTAGTTATTTGGTATTCAGTATGATGTGTTTTTTGTTTTCTTTATTTTAGGTACTATAATTTTACAAAAAAAGAAAAGTGAGTAATATGATTTTTATCATGTTTTAGCTTTTTTTTATGGTCTTAATTTGCCGTATTCAAATAAAAGATAAATTTATCCTTTATTTAAAATAAATATTTAATTAATTAATAAAAAAAACGGATAGTTATGCTTTCAAAATCACAAGCAAGAGCATTTTTTTTGGGCGGAACCTTGGTGACCTTTTTAATTTTTATAGGATTGACCATTTATTCCTTTATGCCTAGAAACGATCAAACGAACTACACCAAGATTGACAAACAGGTGGTACGGGGAAAAGAAATTTGGGAAACCAACAATTGTATGGGATGCCATTCCATTATGGGTGAAGGAGGCTATTATGCTCCCGAATTGACAAAAGTGCTGGATCGTAGAGGGGAAGGATATATCAAAGCGGTTTTAATGTCTCCGGTACCTTGGTCACCCAATGGGCGAAAAATGGTAGCCTATGATATGAACGAAAAAGAGGCCGATGCCGTAGTGGCCTATTTAAAATGGGTTGGGAAAATAGATTTGAATGGTTTTGACCGCATCATTTCCCCATTAGCTAAAGAAAATAATTAAAATTTTTAAAAATGAAATCGCCATTAACAACAAGTTTGCGGATGCAAACACCGATTAAAAATAAAGCGACCCGACCCACCGCGGCAGGGAACTGGCGAAGCATAAAATACCTGCCTGTCGGCAGACAGGTTTGACCTCTAATAAATAAATTTTACAAATATGAAATATAAATCACAAAAAGTAGCCTATTGGTTTTTTGCCTTATGCATGCTACTACTGTCCCTGCAAATCATCTATGGTTTTATTATGGGTTTCGATCGCATAGGAATACAAGGATTGCATGACGTTATTCCTTTCAATACAGCGCGTGCCGTACATACTAATCTGTTAGTAGTTTGGTTATTAACCGGTTTTATGGGCGCCGCCTATTACATTATTCCCGAAGAAGCCCAACGCGAGTTAATCAGTGTCAAATGGGCGTATATTCAGCTGATATCCCTAGCGGTGGTAGGCGTTGTAGCCATTGTCGGTTTTCACTTCAACCATTGGGAAGGTAGAAAATTCCTGGAAATTCCCAGAGAATTAGACTTTCTGGTAGTGATTAATGTATTGCTCTTCTTAGGCTTGATTTTGGGAACGCTTTTCAAAGGAAAACGCCAGACAACAACCGCTTTGGTACTCTCTATGGGATTGTTGTTTGCCGCCTTATTGTACCTGCCGGGAATGATTTGGTTTGACAGCCAGGTAATGGATTCGTTCTTCCGTTGGTGGGTAGTACATCTTTGGGTTGAAGGCGTTTGGGAGTTGATTATGGGAGGTATTCTTTCGTTCCTGTTAATCAAATTGACCGGAGTAGACCGCGAGGTAATCGAGAAATGGTTGTATGTAATTGTTGGCTTGACTTTCCTTTCCGGGGTGTTGGGTACAGGACACCATTACTATTATATTGGAGTAAATAAAATTTGGTTGATCGTAGGAGGGATTTTCTCTGCATTAGAACCCTTGGCTTTCCTGGCTATGGCATTGTTTGCCGTAAATATGTATCGCAAAGGGGAAAAAAGTCATCCCAACAAAATAGCTTTATTCTGGACCATCGGTTCGTCTATTGTTTCTTTTGTAGGAGCCGGATTACTCGGATTTGCCCACACTTTACCACAAACCAATTTGTATACGCACGGAACTTTGGTTACTGCGATGCACGGACATTATGCCTTTTGGGGGGCTTATGCGATGATTGTTTTAGCAATGATTAGTTATGCATTGCCAAATGTTACCGGACGTAAACGGTACGAAAGTACACAGGGGATGATGGCTTTTTGGTTGTCCAATATCGGAATGCTCGGAATGACCGTTGCCTTTGGTGTGGCTGGTGTGGCCCAAGTGTATTTGGAACGCAAAATGAAAATGGATTTTATGGTAGTTCAAAACGAAATCAGTATCCATTTTGTAGTACTGCTCATTTGTGCCACGATGTTTACCACCGGAATAAGCCTCTTTATTTATGATTTCTTTAAATACGGTCGTCCTTCGGATGAAGCAATAGCACTAAAATAACTAACTGAATACCCTTTTTTTTAACCGGAACAATGAAACGAGCGTTTTTCAGAACTGCATTTCCAGAAAAACAATGGTTTAATGTTCCGGTTTTTTTCTAAAATTTTAAAAATATGTTAGTAGAAATTTTAATAAATACACCCTATTATCATGCTGTTGGCAAAGAGATAGATGTTTTTAACCAGGCATATAAAAACAAAATTCCTTTTTTATTGAAAGGGCCAACCGGAACCGGGAAATCCCGTTTTGTTGAATACATGGCGCATCAATTGGATAAAAAAATCATCACCATCAGCTGTCATGAAGAAACTTCTTCAACAGATTTAATTGGTCGGTTTATCATCAAAGGAGCCGAAACGATTTGGCTTGACGGACCTTTGACAACAGCCGTAAAAGAAGGGGCAATTATCTATCTGGATGAGGTGGCCGAAGCCCGTCCCGATGTGATTGTGGCGATTCACTCGCTGACAGACCATCGACGCGAATTGTTTATTGACAAATTGGGACAAACTATAAAAGCCCACGACGATTTTATGTTGGTAGCTTCATTTAATCCGGGCTATCAAAGAGGTTTTAAAGAACTGAAACCTTCGACACGCCAACGTTTTATTGCCGTTTCTTTCGAATATCCGGAGCCAAAAATTGAAACTGAGATTTTGGTTAATGAAACCGATATCGATCTGGATACGGCTAAAAAACTGGTGGCTATCGGAAATAAAATCCGAAACCTGACCGAATTGGGATTGACCGAAACCGTTTCTACACGATTGCTGGTAGATGCTGCAAAAATTATCCACAGCGGATTACCCAAACGATTGTCTGTTCATGTCGCGGTCGTAGAGCCCCTGACGGATGATTTACAGACTCTGGAAGCACTAAAGGATTTGTGTAATTTGATGATATAAAAAAGTACTTATAGTTTGTTGTTTATAGTGTAAAGAACCACAAACCATGAACTAAAAACCATAAACTTTTTAAAAATGGGTTTCGAAATAGATGAATATTTAGTTGGGAAATTCTTTAAACACTTAAAAAAAAGTAGAAAAGTACATCCCGAAATCCTGGCGCGAACCGTTACGCTCAGCGAAATCAAACCGCGGCTGACTATTTTGGCGCGGGCTTTAACAGGCAATCCTATCGAAATTTTTCCTGCCGAACGCGAAGGTGGGTATAAAAACAATAATTTTTTCCTTCCGATTTCCTTTGCCGAATTACCAACCAAAGAGCAAAATCATACGTTTTATCTTTTCCGAATATTGTTCTTGAGCGTGCAACAACGCTTACATCTCAATTGGACTTCTGAAGAAAAGGAACAGACTTTAGCCGTTTCACAGCAAAAAGCATTGGAAGCATCAACGCAAATTTTGAATATTTTATTCGAAGAATATGCTCTTGACGAGAACTTTCATGCCGATGCCAGAGAGCATTTTATCCAACAGGCAACTGAAAAAAACGAACCCGATTTTTCCTGGCTTTACGGCAAATGGATGCAAAATGAGGTAGAACAGAATTGTGAAACGGTACTCGAAAATTTCTCGGATAATACCAAAAAAGGAATCGAAAACCAGCCAACAACTACTTTAAAAGCTACTGCGGTAGAAGAAGTTAAAACGGTGGAACTAGACAAAAAACAACAGGAAGATTATGTCTTGCTCCATAATTTTGAAAAAGTGGAAACGGCCGAGGAATTCAACGGAACCTGGCGTGACTTTGACGGTTCGGATGAACTCGAAGACCATCAGGAAGCTTTGGAAGAGTTGAATATGAAATTCACCGTTCGTGTTGATGACACCGCGCATTCGGTGTATCAGGCTGATTTTATCGAGAACACTTCTATTTCAGAAAGTGCCGAAGTGGATGCCAAAGGATTCCATCTTACCTATGACGAATGGGATTGCAACAAGGGCATTTACAAAGCGCATTTTTGCAAAGTCTACCCCAAATCACAACAAAAAACCGATTCGAATTACTATAAAAATGCAATTGCCAAAAATGCGTCCACTTTGTTGGGCTTGCGTAAAATGTTGACGAATGTCAATAACAAAATGCAACAGCAAAAACGCCAGACCCAAGGCGATGAATTTGATATTGATGCCATTACCGATTTGTATGTTGATGTGCATTCCCAACGAACGCCATCGGAGAAAATATACATTTCGAACCGGAAAAAAGAGAAAGATTTGTCGATTTTAATTCTGTTAGACATCAGTCTTTCCAGTGATGGCTATGCCGCCGGAAACCGGGTGATTGATGTGGAAAAAGAAGTTTCGATTCTTTTTGGGGAAATCCTGAACGAATTTAATATAGATTTTTCTATTGACAGTTTTTATTCGAAAACCCGCAATTATTCGACCTATTTGACCATCAAAGATTTTGATGAGAATTGGAATGTCGCCAAGCACAAAGTGGGTGCGGTGGAACCTAATGGGTATACCCGTATTGGAGCGGCTTTGCGTCATGCCGGAGCCCGACTCGATAAAAGAAATACCAAAAACAAATGGGTAATCGTGATTTCTGATGGTAAACCGAATGATTATGATAAGTACGAAGGCAAATACGGTATTAACGATGTGAAGCAGGCACTTCGGGAATTGAACAGCCGGAATATCAATTCGTATGCGCTGGCCATCGAAGCTGAGGCAAAATATTATTTGCCGCAAATGTTCGGGCAGAACCACTACCAAATTTTAACCACTCCTGTTGCATTATTGCAATCGTTGGTGCGATTGTATGAAAAAATTAAACATCAAAAATAAAATTAGAATGCCATGAATGAAATTTCAAACACCGCAACACTTCCTGAAGGACACCCCGTTCAGATTTATTTTCAGGAAAATGACTTGATTCATCAACTTTTAGAAGAGCTTTCGGCCGCTAATCCGGCTGAGGATTTACAGCGATACATCAATATTTTCAATCAACTGACTACGATAGAGAAACGATTTGCCCGTAAAGAAAACCAGCTTTTTCCGTTTTTGGAAAAGAAAAACTGGGTAGGGCCATCACAGGGCATGTGGTCGTTTCACGATAATTTGAGAGAACAGATTCGGTTAATCCAATATTATATTAAAACCAAAAATCCGGAGAAAATTGCCGTCAATATGCCTTTTCTGGTGAATGGAATTTATCGGTTGATGCAGATTGAAGAAACCGTTTTGTTCCCGAATGCCCTGGATATTTTGGAAGAAAGCGATTGGATTGCCATGCGCGCCGGCGAGGAAGAAATCGGCTGGATGTTGGCTAATACTCCGGCTCCGTTTCCTGCTGTCGCATACGTTCATCCGAGTGAAGACGTGACTCCCAGAGAGCTGACTTTTTCATTGGAAAATACTTCCCATTATGATGAAGGTTACATGACGGTGGATCAGGTGAATTTACTTTTGAGGACCATGCCGTTAGATTTGACGTATGTCGATGAAAATGATAAAGTTATTTTTTACAACAGGGGAGAAGAGCGTGTTTTTCCCAGAAGTGCCGGAATCATTGGGCGTGAAGTTAAATTTTGCCATCCTCCCAAAAGTGTTGGAACCGTTCTTAGAATTTTGGATGAATTCAGAAAAGGGACTAAAAACGAATCTTCTTTTTGGATTAACTACAAGGAACGTTTGATTTACATTCGTTATTTCGCCGTTAGGGATGCCAACAAAAACTACAAAGGCGTCATCGAAATGTCACAGGATATTACCGATATCAAGAAAATCGAAGGAGAAAAACGATTACTGGATTGGGAGTAGATTATTTTAAGACAAACAAAAAATGGAAACTCTCAAAATCAACTATAAAAACATCTATTATCCTCCGGGAGGTATTTTGATGTGGATTATTATTTTCCTGGAACTGATTACGTTTGGGATGGCGATTGTGGCTTTTGTTTTTTACGGAAAAGAACAAGCTGAAGTATTCCATCAATCCCGATTGCAACTCAATACCACTTTTGGAGCCATAAATACTATTTTTTTGTTAACGAGTGGTTTTTGTATGGCCAATGCCGTCCACCAATTCAAGGCAAAAAATAATCGAAAATCATCGTTTTATTTTAAACTGACAATGCTGGGTGGATTATTATTTTTAATTGTAAAAAGCCTTGAATGTTTTCATAAAATCGAGTCTGGAATTTCATTGGAAACCAATATATTTTTCACTTTTTATTGGTTATTAACCGGATTTCATCTGATACATGTGATTATCGGAGTGATAATTTTGGCTTGGACTAATTATGGAATGATGCAGAATAATTCCGATACCCAAATTGAAGATGTAGAAGCCTGTGCTGCTTTCTGGCACATGTGTGATTTGATTTGGCTGCTACTATTTCCGGTTTTATACTTAATTTTTTGAAGATGAAAAAATCATTAATTTTCGTCTACGGTACATTGATTGTACTGACAGTGGCCACCGCATTGATTTCAAATATCCTGACGGTTTCTCAATTGGCTCCAGTCTTAATTATGGGATTTTCGGTTGTGAAATTTCTCTTGGTTTCCTTCGAATTTATGGAATTAAAGAAGGCAAATCCTTTTTGGAAATTCAGTCTGGTTGCAGTTCTGGGACTTATTGTCTTCAGTGTAGTTTTTCTCTAAAGGAGTTCTTAAAAAAAAGAGATAAACATGACAAATATCATAATAAAGGATAAAAACATCTTTTATTTTTACATAAAAATAGAGAAGAATTGAATAACCATTAATCATGAAATCACTATTAGCAAAATTTGTGCAAGCAGCACAGATAAACAGAAAGATGATACGAAAGGGCTAAGCATAACCTATATAAAAACCGCTAACTAATAAAAATCACTCATATGAAAATCACACTCAATTTAAACAGACAAGCCCGGCTAACTGCCATGGCTATGTTTGCCGTTTTTGGCCTGTTTTCCTGTTCTAAGAAAGAAGAGAAAGACGCGAAATATTACCAGGATATAAAGGTTGAAGGCCAAAAAGAAGCGGAACTTACCGCGCCGCCATTTGTTCCTAAACCCGTTGGAGACCGAGCCGCTATGAAATTAGTGGTCAACATGGAAATTAAAGAAGAAGAAGGAGAAATGGTTGATGGGGTAAAATATACGTATTGGACTTTTGGAGGATCAGTACCGGGAAGTTTTATCAGAACCCGAGTGGGTGATGAAGTAGAATTTCACTTGAAAAATCATCCCGATAACAAGATGCCACACAACATCGATTTACATGCGGTAACCGGGCCGGGTGGAGGAGCGACCTCTTCTTTGGTGGCACCGGGACATGAAAAAGTATTCAATTTTAAAACATTAAATCCAGGTCTATATGTTTACCATTGCGCTACAGCGCCGGTGGGGATGCACATTGCCAACGGAATGTACGGTTTGATTTTGGTGGAACCGGAAGGAGGATTGCCACCTGTAGATAAAGAATACTACGTTATGCAAGGGGATTTTTATACCAAAGGGAGTTATGGTGAACAAGGAAAACAACCTTTTGATATGAATAAAGCGATTAAAGAAGAACCGGATTATGTAGTGTTCAACGGAAAAGTGGGATCTATTGCAGGAGATAAAGCCATTACGGCCAAAGTGGGAGAAACCGTGCGTATTTTTATGGGTAACGGTGGGCCAAACCTGGTTTCTTCTTTCCACGTCATTGGGGAAATATTTGATAAAGTACATATCGAAGGGGGAGAAATGATTAATAAAAATGTACAAACGACTTTAGTCCCTGCAGGAGGTTCTGCTATAGTCGAATTTAAAGTAGATGTTCCCGGAACTTTTATCTTGGTAGATCACTCTATTTTCAGAGCATTCAACAAAGGAGCTTTGGGGATGTTAAAAGTAGAAGGCGATGAGAGTAAAAAAGTATACTCCGGAACAACACAAGAAGGAATTTATTTGCCTGAAGGTGGAACGATACAAAATATGCCAAAAGAGAATGGCGTGGCAAAAAGTACCGTGGCGAAAACCGTTCCGGAACAAATTAAATCCGGTAGGGAACTCTATGGAAGAACGTGTTTTGCCTGTCACCAGCCTAGCGGACAAGGAATTCCGAATGCTTTTCCTCCGTTGGTCAAATCAGATTTCTTGAATGCGAATCCTGACAGGGCAATAAATGCCGTATTACATGGATTAAGCGGAGAAATTACGGTAAACGGTAAAAAATTCAATAACGTGATGACCAGTCAGAATTTGACGGACGAGGAAGTGGCCGATGTGTTGACGTATGTATATAACAGCTGGGGCAACAATAAAACCGTGATAAGTCCGGCAAAAGTAAAAGCCATCAGAGCAAAACCGGCTCCCAAAGCGGCAGCGGCTCATTAATAATTGGAAAAAGAATTTAATTTAAAAGTTTAAAAAATAATAAAATGAAAAAGTATGTTTTTGCAATAGCAATGATGGGATTTGGTTTCTATGGTTTTAGTCAAAACGCAGCCAAAGGAAAAGGGGTTTATGATAAGGTTTGTATCGCTTGTCACCAAGCTACAGGCCTTGGAGTTCCGGGAGCTTTTCCTCCCTTGGCCAAATCAGATTATTTGAATAAAGATGCGAATCGCGCGATTAGAGGGGTGGTGAAAGGTTTAAGCGGGGCTATTACCGTGAATGGTAAAAAGTTCAATGGAGCGATGCCTGCCCAACCCTTGAGTGATCAACAGTTGGCCGATGCTTTCACCTATGTGTATAGCAGTTGGGGAAATAATAAAACAGTGGTTACTCCGGCAATGGTGAAAGCCCAGAGAAAATAATAAAGAATCATTTTAAAAGCAGTGAGCCATGTTACAAAGAACAATAGTCATAGTCTCATTCTTGTTAGGAATGGCAACATCGTTGTGGGGGCAACAAACGCCAATGGTTGCTATCAAAAAAGGAGCCTATGTCCCTCTTTATGGAACCACTGACAGAAAGCCGGTAGAAATCACTGCTTTTGAAATGGATGTTTATCCGGTAACCAATGCCCAATATCTGGTATTTCTAAAAAAATATCCTGAATACAGCCGTTCGAAAATGAAGGGTATTTTTGCCGATAAAAGTTATTTGTCGCATTGGCAGGGTGATTTTAATTACGGAAAAACCAACTTAAGTAATGCTCCCGTAACTAATGTTTCCTGGTTTGTTGCCAAAAAATATTGTGAATGTCAGGGAAAACGGTTGCCTACTATGGACGAATGGGAATATGTGGCCATGGCCGATGAAAAACGAATCGATGCCAGAACCAAAGAAGCTTTTAATAAATACATAATGTCCTGGTATGAAAAGCCGAAAACCTATGCGAATCCGATAGGGCAAACTTTCAAAAATTATTGGGGCGTTTATGATATGCATGGACTGGTTTGGGAATGGACTGCCGATTTCAACAGTATTTTTCTTTCCGGGGAATCCAGAAAAGACAAGGACACCGATAAGAATCTGTTTTGCGGCAGCGGTTCTGTCAATGCTACCGATTTGATGAATTATGCCGCTTTCATGCGGTATGCGTTTAGAGGCAGTTTAAAAGCGAGATACACTACAAGAAACCTTGGATTTCGATGCGCCGATGATAAAAAATCGCCAGTTAACCTAACTCAAAATTTAAAAAAATGAAACGAAAGATTTACGACCGTCGAAAAAAAGAACTGCTTAAAAAGGTCTGTAAAACCCTGTTTTTAGGCAGTATGGCTTTCCTTTTGTCTTTGCAATCCTGTATTAATAAATCGAAATCACAAACGAAAGACAAGCCGATTTCAGAGCTATCCATTTACAATCTGCCTTCTCAATGGACCAACCAAAACGGAGAAAATCTGGAAATAAAAGATATGAAAGGCAAGGTGCTGGTTATGGTGATGATTTATACGTCCTGTAAAGCAGCCTGTCCGCGATTGGTTGCCGATATGCGTAATATCGAACAGCGTTTGCCCGAAAATATCAAAGAGCATGTAAAACTGGTTTTAGTGAGTATCGACCCCGAAGTGGATACCCCAAAGCGGTTGAAAGCCTTTGCTATCGATAATAAGATGGATAGCAATCAATGGGTTTTCTTGCGTTCTACCGAAGAAAATACCAGAGAGTTCGCAGCGGTTTTGGCCGTAAATTATAAAAAAATAGCTCCTTTGGAATTCTCCCATTCCAATATCATTAGCGTATTTAATGCCGATGGGGAATTGGCTTATCAACAAGAAGGTTTGGGTGTGAACTCAGATCCAACCATTGCCAAAATTACCGAAGAAGCTCAAAAACTAAATAAAAGATGAAAGCATTACAAACAATCGGATTGTCATTGATAGGAATGATAAGTCTGGGAACTTATGGGCAGGAATTAGATGCCAATCTACAATTGAGACCTCGTTATGAATACCGAAACGGGTTTAAAAGTCCGATGGTAAATGGAGAAAAAGCCACTTCATTTGTCTCACAGCGTTCCCGTTTAAATTTCAATTTTAAGCAGGAAAAATTAAAAGCCAAACTGACATTACAGAACATCCGGACCTGGGGTGATGTGGCTACTACAGCCACCACCGATAAAAACGGAATGGCTGTTTTTGAGGCTTGGGCGCAATATGAATTCAGTCCCAATTGGTCTGCACGCTTCGGCCGTCAGGTGATTTCCTATGATAATCAGCGTATTTTGGGAGAAATTGACTGGGTGCAACAAGGCCAAAGTCATGATGCTGCTGTGTTTTCTTTCCATCCTAAAAACCATCAGTTGGATTTGGGAGTAGCGTTAAACGCCAATGCCGAAAATTTGGTTGCGCCTAAAACATCTTATACGACCAATTATAAATCGATGCAATATGCCTGGTACCATACCCAATGGAGCAAGGTAAATGCAAGTGTGTTATTGTTGAATACGGGGTACGAATTTGAAAAATCGGTTGGAAATTTAGAAGTCGATTACAAGCAGACTTTTGGAACCTTTCTTACTTTTAAAGATAAAAAATGGGATACTAATTTAGGGTTGTACGGACAAACAGGGGAAAGTGCAGCCAAGAAAGTGAGTGCCTGGTATGCGGGAGCTTTTGCCAGTTATGTGTTTTCAACTGCATTTAAAGCCGGCTTGGGCTATGAATTTCTTTCCGGTAAAAATCAAAATGATAACAGTTCAGCTGTAAAATCATTCAATCCTATTTTTGGAACCAATCACGGTTTTAATGGCTTTATGGATTATTTCTATGTGGGCAATCATCAAAACAGTGTGGGATTGCAAGATGCTTATTTGAAATTAAATTATACGTCCAACAAATGGCAATTTGTCCTGATGCCACATGTTTTCACTGCGCCGAATACTGTTTTGGACGCTTCCAATAAAAAAATGGACAGCTATCTCGGGTCAGAAATCGATTTTACGACCAGTTATACTGTCCAAAAAGATATTGTTGTTTTAGTAGGATATTCCCAAATGTTTGCTTCTGGAACTCTAGAAAGAGTTAAAAATGTAACTGATGCTGCTCCTGCCAATAATTGGGTTTGGGTAATGGTTTCTTTCCATCCGAGAATCTTTACTTTAAAATAATAGACTTCTTAATTCAAAAAAAACCTCGTTTAGAAAGTAAGTCTAAACGAGGTTTTCAAGGTTAGTTAGTTTTTGGTTGGTACTATCTTGAGCAATTGTCAGTTAATTGCGTTGTTTTAATAATAAATAGATAAAATAATGTCGCTTTTTGACTGGTCAATAAGTTTTTCAATTCGGTTGTAATAAGTTTCATTTAGCATCGGACAGCCCATGCTGTTGCAAATAGGACTGCCTTGTTCTTCATAGGGAACTTTATCATATTTATGAAGCACGATGTTTCTGGAAAGGGCATTGCTGTTCGTTTCATCTAAACCATATAAACGGTAGGCTTTGCCATATTGTCCCGAATAGCTTTTCCCGATGGAGTATTTCCCCAAAGAGGTACAGAAGGAATTGGCCATATTACTGAATTTTAGCGATCCCACTGCCATTCCTGACCCCACTCCATGGGCAACCAGTCCCTGATCTATTATTTTATTGTTTTTTAAATCATACACAAAAAACCGGTTTTTACCGGACATAATGGTCATGTCAACCAGAAAAGCAATTTCTTTATTGTATTTCGGATTGGTTTGAATCAATTCTTTAATCATACGCACCTGATGCAATAGCTTTTGTTCTATTGTATCATCTAATATCAGGGAAGATTCTTTTATAGTGTTTTTGGACGAAATTTTGACACTGAAAAATAAAAATCCCATAACCATAAAAACGAAAGTAATTTTTTTCATTTTGTTGATAATCAATATGTTTATGACTTTTTTATGGACTAAAATTAGCGTATTATTTTATTCCGGCAAGAAATAGGCGTTTTTTTAACAGACTGAATAGGGTAAATAAAAGTTCTTCTTACAAAAGGGGCAAAAGTATTTTTCCATAATCTTAAAATGAAATCCGATTTTTGTAAAGAGAGAACAATAAATGAGGGTTTCAAACCAGAAATAAGATTAAGTTAGGCTTGTTGCGGTTGGCTTTTGAGTTTTTTCATAAATTCCCCAAAGGCAGGACGGAATTCAGCAAATAGCTCGTGAATTCTGTTTTTAAGCATGACTTCACTAAACATTTTCAATCCGATGGCAAACTTGGTAACTTGGTTCTCTGTTTCAAAGATTTTTTTGCCTTTCATGGAATGAATGATTTTAAAAATATCATAGCGAATATCAAACTCCACGGTTATAAGTTCATTGGGAGTTTAGCTTTCATTTTTTAATGCGATTTCTTCAAGGGTGATGCAGTATTTGTTATTTTTTTTAATCATAGATTAAAAATTTTAATGATTGGTAAAGTTAAATGATAAGATTCATTTATAATAATTTACAGCGATGTAATACAGGTCAATACTGTTTATTTTCAGGATTTGGATTAAAAAAAGTGAAAGTGAATTTTGCTTTGAATTTTATTTTTGATGGAAAAAAGGAAAAAATCATTCGGGAATTGTATTTTTGAATTTTACTAAAAATACACCATATGGTTTCAGTTCAGGATGCCTTTTCGATACTAAAAAGCAATTTACCATCCCTTCAAGAAAAAGAATGTTCCTTGGTTCAAGCCAGAAAACATGTGCTTTCCCAAACTCTTTTTTCGCCTATCAACATGCCACCATTCCGACAATCGGCCATGGATGGTTTTGCATTGTGTTTACATGATGATTTGGTTTATGAAATTATTGGTGAAATCAAAGCGGGAGATGTGCATCAAGTTGTCTTGTTGCCGGGTCAGGCAATAAAAATATTCACTGGGGCTGCCGTTCCGGATTCGGCACAGGCGGTGATTCAAATTGAAAAAGTCACGGTAAAAGAACAGCAATTGTTGCTGGAGACATTGGTCAGACCCGAAACCAATGTGCGTCCTGTTGGCGAGCAAATTGCTGCTGGTGAATTAGCACTAGAAAAAGGAACCTTGCTCAATGCCGCTGCCATCGGGTTTTTGGCTGGTTTGGGATTTACTTCCGTAAAAGTGTATCAAAAACCCAGCATTGCGATTGTGGTGACCGGAAACGAATTGGTGTCTCCCGGAACTCCCTTAGAATACGGAAAAGTCTATGAAAGTAATGGAATCATGCTGGAATCGGCTTTGAAAGAAGCTTATTTTGATCAGGTGAATACCTATGCGGTAAATGATGATTTTGAAAATACTAAAAATATCCTGCATAAGGCTTTGTCTGAAAATGATGTGGTGTTGGTTTCCGGAGGTATTTCGGTGGGGGATTATGATTTTGTGGCTGCCGCTTTGAAAGAATTAGAAGTGGAAACGCTTTTTTATAAAGTGAATCAAAAACCGGGAAAACCACTTTTTGCCGGAAAACAAAAAAACAAATTGGTTTTTGCCCTGCCCGGAAATCCAGCGGCGAGTCTGACCTGTTTTTATGTGTATGTTTTACCTACGCTGTCCATACTTTCCGGAAAGGAGGAGAACTATAATCAGTCACAAAAAATAGCTTTAGCACATGATTATTCCGTAAATAATTCGCGTGCCCAGTTTTTGAAAGCGACAATTTCGGGTGATGAAGTTACGGTTTTATCGCATCAGGCTTCCTCGATGCTAAATTCGTTCTCTATTGCCAATGCTTTGGTTTTTGTGCCCAACGGGATTTATGAATTAAAGAAAGGTGATAAAGTGGAAGTGTATGTGTTGTAACTAAAGTCCAGCGTTACATAAAAAAACCTCGTTTAAAAAATAGTAAACGAGGTTTGATAGAAATTATTAACTTTTTTACAATGATTGGATTCACTTGAAAGGATCCACTTTTACTCCGTTTTCTTCCCGAAAACTTATCTTGTCAATATTCATGAGATTATCCGAAGTTGTGCCGGAAAATCGGAGTATTACATCGTGTACTCCGGTAATTTTAGTAATTGTGCTAGATACAGTTACCCACGAATCTTCTCCCTTAGTGTTGGGGATTAGGCAGTTTCCGACAGCTTCACCGGCTACGTTGTCAAGGACAATTTCGATACTTGAACCTTTGGTAGTACTGGCTACTTTTACTAAAAATGCTATAGCGCCGGTTTTACCAAAATCTACATTTGAGAAATGAATGTAATCAAAGTTGTTACAAGAGGTAATGTAGGAACCAACTTTAGTTGATTGGGCTACATTTGTACCGGCAGACTTGGTTGCTGCTTCTGCTTCGATGATGGAGTAAGCACTCAATTTCTCGGTTGTGGCTGCTGCAACTTCAATAATGGCTGCGGGTTTTTCTGGCAAGGCTGGTGGCGCTATTCCGGGATCGCCACTCACTTCGATGCGTAACCCTTTTTTGTCAATCTTGCCTTTCCAATTTATGGCAAGTTCTTTTGCATAACCGCTTCCTTTGCGTTCGAAAGCGTATTTCTTGCCATTGATGGTAACGCTACTATTTTTGCCGAAATTATCGGCAAGATAAAGTGTGCTAACTTCTATAGGATTATCCGTTTTTACAATAATATTTTTGTTTTGATAATAGTGTCCGCTTTCAGTGCAACTGATGCTACCATAGCCTTCTGACGATACAAACATGGCGTCTTTCATTTGATGATTGGTTTCTTCCGGAAGAATAGGTTTAATCCAGAGTTCCTTTGTACGAAGGTCACGGTAATAACCTACAATATCGTTATAATTTCGCCAAATACCGGGCATACTGATATACTGTTTACCGCTTCGGAAGTTTGTTGCAATCGGTTTTTGTTCGCTGGCTTCCGGCAAGATATTGAGCGGGTGATCGAACACAAAGTCACGATTGGTGTATTGTCGATTATAGGCGTCTTTCTGCATAGCACTCCATTGGTTTACCCGATTGGTGTTGAGTAGTAATCCTCCATAATGCACCAAAATATAAGGAGTCCATTCATCATACGTGCCTTTGGGATTTCCCAAGCCTTTGTAGTAAGGCTGATAGTAGCTGTTTAGTTTTTCCAGTACAAAATCGGTGTTTTTGGCACTCCAGATTTCGCCCAATTTCAAATGAAAAGCCAGCCATTGTCCACTGTAATAAGACTCGCTGTGTTTGCCAAGTTTGAAATTTTGATCGTTTAGATAACGCTCTTCGAAAGATTTAACTACGGTGTCGTATGCTTTCTGGTATTTAACAGCCAAGTCGGTTTCTCCTTTCTCTTTGGACAAGATGGACATGATTTTATAGGCAACTGCCGACATGTTTGCATTAAAAGGATTAGGCTCTCCACCCGCATCATAAGAATTCTCGGAATTATCAAAGGTGTACGGATATTCCTTGCTGCCGTATTGATCTACTTGATCGAGGATGCGCTGTGCGGCTTTCTTGAGATAAGGCCACAGGAACTCAAATTGTGTGCGGTCACCCGTCATTTGGTATGTTTCGTAAGTTGAAACAATCATGGCGCAGTTTAAGTCAACCCATTTGAGTATATTTCTATAATCGGTGTGTTCGGTATCGTCCCAAGCTACGAGTACAGAACGCTTTTCCCGTTTGTCACCGACATCCATTTTGTTGAAATCGTGGTGTATTTGACCGTTTTTCATTTGTGTTCGCGCCCAATAACGTAGTTCCTGCCAAGCATAGAAAGGCATTATTTGTGCAATAATCTGTCTGGCATGCCACATTTGATCCATTGTGCCGAAGCAAGTCCATTGCCCTTCGGCAAATGCCACTCGTCCGTCTTTTTTATACATGGAATTCGTGCTGATGTTGACCAGGGTATTTAGGGTTTGATTCTTCAACCAGTCCGGCATATTGGAGGCTCGCATTCGATCCACCAAAGATTCTGCATTTTTTTTCAAATTATCAAATTGAGACAATCCTTGATTGGCAATCTCTTCCGATTTTTTATAAAGATTCAAATAGTAGGCAATTTCGGGGTCGGTGTCGTCATACCAAGCCAATACAAAGCGAACCACTTTTGTTTCATTGGCTTTTAATGTCACTTTTACAGCTGTTTTTCCTTGGTTGCTGCGGACTGAATTATTGCATTGCCCGCTTTCAAAAAAACCTTGATCGTTACTGTCTCCTGCTGAAATAACGGCTTTTTTGTCATTGCTTTTGGCAAAAATAGTCAAGGATTTACTCGAAATTCCTTTTCCTGGAATACAAACAAATGGATTACCGTTAGTATTCCATTGAAAGGCAAAAGCAGCTGTTGCACCGGTTTTTGCGGTATTGGTCAATGTTATTTCATAAAAAGCGTAAGGCAAACTCATTTGGTCGTAATTTTGGTTGTCCAATGGAGAAAAACTCTTCATATTGACCTGAATAGCATTGATTTGACCAAAATTCACGGTATGTAGCGGCCAAATAGCATCATCATCTGGGCGACCATCTACCATTTTTGCTTTCAGAATATCAACAGATTCAACAACTCCTGCTCTTTCGGAGAAGAACTGGAATTTAGCATTGTTAACCAATTCAAAATCATAAGCATCGGCTGGTGGTTGGGTCATAATGGCAAACGTTCCAATATTGGCATTAAATTTTACGGCTCCAGCTCCAAAACCTCCCAAAGGTGTTCCCGTAGTGCCATTTACGTTGCTTTGTGCTACTATCGGGGAGGGGAGTATCCCGAAAAAAAAGAGAATAAAATAACAGGATACTGTTCTGAATTTTAGGGAAATTGATTTCATATAAAAAAATATTTTTTTAGATAGACAGCATTTTTTGGCTTGTAAATAGAATATTCTTATTAAGAAACAAATCAATCATACAGCTATACTGTTCTGTACTGGTATGTACAAACATATAAAAAAAGAATATCATGGAAAAATAATTGAATATTTTTTATAATGACAAAATGAATAAATCTTTTTAACTCTTTGAATGGAATTAGATTTTATGATAAAATAATCAATTTCGTTCTTTTTAGAAAATTGACAAAGAGCGATTCAGTGGGTAGAATGAAATATGCAACAAAAAATAGAATTCCCTTTTATGGAAAGAATTTTTCGTTATATTTGTAAACGTATAACGAAACTTTTTTCTTTTGAAAATTAAAAGTAAAATCTGGATTGAGACTGAGGAAGGAATCCTTATCAGTGAGGGGCGCGTAAAATTATTAAAGCTAATTGAAAGTACGGGCTCACTCAATAAGGCGGCCAAGGAGATGAATTTGTCGTATCAAAAAGCCTGGAAATTGGTGGATGCGTCGAACAAAGCCTCACGCTTTCCGCTGATAGAAACCCATGTGGGTGGAAACAAAGGCGGGGGTACCGTCTTGACGCCTTACGGGAAATTATTAATCGAATCGTTTGAGTCTCTCAATAAATCATGTTGGGGATTCTTGGACGAGGAATTCAAAAAATATTCTGTATGACAGTAATAGATATTTTAAATATGCCTTTGTTGTTGCTCTTGTTGCCTGTCGTAGCTTTTTTGTATGCGAGTGTAGGGCATGGCGGTGCCAGCGGGTATTTGGCTTTGATGAGTGTTTTTGCTTTCCCGATGACGTTTATGAAGCCCACGGCTTTGGTGCTTAATGTTTTGGTTGCCGGCGTTTCGTTTTACTTTTATTACCGGGAGAAAAAATTCAAGTGGGATTTGTTTTATCCTTTTGCTATAACCTCGATTCCGTTTTCTTTTTTAGGAGGATACCTTTCGATTTCGACTTACTATTACAAAATCATTTTGGCTACGGCTTTGGTTTTTGCCGTATTGCGATTGGTGGGTTTTTTTGGTAAAGAAAAAGAAGATCTTAAGCCTATAAATATTCCGGCGGCTCTGGCTATCGGGGCAATTATCGGTTTTTTATCGGGATTGATAGGCATTGGCGGAGGGATCGTTTTGAGTCCGGTTTTGTTATTGTTGGGCTGGGCGAATATGAAACAAACCGCAGCGATATCGGCTTTGTTTATTTTGGTGAATTCCATCGCCGGAATATCAGGATTTCTTATACAAGGAGGCGTATTGCCAAGCGCTTCTTTGGTGTTGATTGGAGTGGTTTTTTCAGGAGGTTTTCTGGGAGCTTATTATGGTGCCAAAAAATTCAATTCCATGGTGTTACGAAATGTATTGGCAATAGTACTCGGAATAGCTATTTTTAAATTATATACAACAGCATGAAAAAGGAATTAACAGCATTTGTATTGGCTGGCGGCAAAAGTCAGCGTATGGGAAGAGATAAAGGTTTGTTGGATTTGAATGGAAAACCATTTATAAGCCATATTTGTGATGCCCTTAAACCGATTGTGGGTAAAGATATTGTGATTGTCTCATCGAATCCGGATTATGATTTTTTAGGGCATACCCGTATAGAAGATATGATTGCCAATAAAGGACCGGTAGGTGGATTGTATACCGCTTTGAAGCAGTCTAAAACCAAATTCAACTTGGTCTTGAGTGTAGACGTTCCTTTGGTTACTACCGAATTGCTGGAATGGTTAGTAGACAGTCATGAGGATTCCTATATGATGACCCAGGTTCAGGCAAAAGACAAAGCGAGTCCGCTGATTGCGGTTTATGACCGTTCGATGCGCATTGTTTTGGGAGAGCATCTGGCTGGAAACCAGCTGAAATTGAGCGATGTGATTGATGATGTGAATCACCAAACCTTGCAGGTTCCAAAAAAATGGAGCACTCAATTACAAAATGTAAATACTGACGAAGATTATCAAAATATTATCTAATGAACTTAACGCTTAAATATTTTGGCTTACTGGTGGATATTACTCAAAAAAAAGAGGAAGTATTGCACTTAGACCAAAATAAGGTTGTCTTGTCTGATGTAAAATCAGCTATTGAATCGCTTTACGAAGAATTAAAAAATGCGAGTTACACCATTGCTGTCAATCAATTGCTGTGTAATTTGGATAGTACAATAAACGACCGTGATGTCATTGCTTTACTGCCTCCTTTTGCCGGAGGGTAAAACAGCTAGAGCATAAAATTTTTTGAACCCTATAAGTTTAAGTAAGAAAAAACTATAGATACTTAAAAAACACGCAGGCTTAAATGCTCTTATATGCCTTATATGGCTAAGATAATTTGGTTAATGTGTTTTTAGTTGAAGCAATAAAAAATGAAAAATACCACACGATATACCAGACAGATTGCCCTCGCCGAAATCGGGGAAATGGGTCAGCAAAAGTTGCTGAATGCTCATGTATTGGTGATTGGTGCAGGAGGTTTGGGGTGTCCGGTTTTACAAAATTTAGCCGCGGCCGGTGTAGGGACTATCGGTATTGTGGACGGAGATATAATTGAAGAAACCAATTTACACCGTCAGTTGTTGTACACGCTGCACGATTGTGGGAAAAGTAAAGCCATAACCGCAGCCGAAAAAATTCAGGAATTAAATCCGGAGGTAAAAGTCCGTGTGTTTGCGGAGTTTTTCAACGAACAGAATGCCATCCAAATGGTTCAAGACTATGATATTATTGTAGACTGTACCGATACCATTGGTGTGCGTTATCTGATGAATGATGTGGCTGTAGCCAAAAGGATTCCGGTGGTTTACGCTTCGATCTATAAATTTGAAGGACAGGTTTCGGTTTTCAATTATAAAAACGGGCCAAGTTATCGTTGTCTGTTTCCAGAATCAAGTGATTTAAAGACCATGCCGAATTGTGTCACGACGGGTGTTTTGGGCGTTTTACCCAATACTTTAGGGGCTTTCCAGGCGACCGAAGTACTGAAAATAATTCTCGAAATAGGCGAAGTCTTATCCGGAAAATTATTGATTTATGATGCGTTGCATTTTCAAACGCAAATCATCGATTTTGCAAGGAATCCAAAAGCGATTGAAAAAGGGTTTATAAATGGGAGTCAGCTTCTGAACAGCAAAAAAACAAATGAAAATTTAAGTCCTGAAGCATTTCTGGAAAAATGCAATCAGTTAGGAATTGTTGTTATTGACGTTCGGGAACTGGAAGAAACTCCAGCCTTTAAAGGAGAAAATGTTATTCAGATTCCTTTGGGCGAATTAGAAGAATACAGTAAGAAATTGGATAAAAACCAGGAAATTGTCTTGTTTTGCCAAACGGGTCAACGCAGTCACGCCGCTTTGACCTATTTGAAAAAATCTGGATTTGTAGGTGTTTTTCATTTAGGAAAAGGCATTGAATCCTTGAAAAATCAAATTCAATAAAAAATATATAAATACGAATGTCAACAGATAAACCAAAGAAAAGTTCCTTTATTCAGGGACAAATAACATCGGAGTTCATTGGGAATGCTATTGCCAAGCACCAGAGCAAAACCACAATTGGTGCGCATAATATCTTTTTGGGTCAGGTTCGTGCTGATATTATCGATGGAAAAACGGTAGCAGCAATCGAATATACCGCTTATGAAGAAATGGCCGAGCAACGGCTTTATGAAATCCGTGAAGCGGCATTCGCCAAATATGATTTGACCTGTTTGCATATTTACCACAGTTTAGGCTTGGTAAAAACAGGGGAAATTTGCCTGTTCGTTTTTGTATCGGCACCAAGACGAAAAGTGGTGTATGAAGCACTGGAATATTTGGTGGAAGCCATTAAGGAAAATATGCCGATTTTTGGCAAAGAGCTTTTTGAAGATGACTCTTATGTTTGGAAAAAGAATACATAAAAAATAGCGCGCGGATGACGCGGATGAAACAGATAAGCACGGATTTTTGAATAAAATATAATCCAAGATAAGTATCAGCGAAAATCCGTTTAATCTGCGTCATCCATGTCCCAAAAAAATAAAATAATGGTAGATATCACCCATAAAATAATTACCCAACGCACGGCAACGGCGCAAGCCATTGTAAAAGTAGGTTCGCCGGAAACCATGCAGGCGATTCTCAATAAAACCGTACCTAAAGGCGATGTACTCGAAGTGTCCAGAACAGCCGGATTGTTTGCTGTAAAAAATACGTCGAACTCTATTCCGGATTGTCATCCGATGCCGATTGAATATACGGGAATTGAATTTGAATGTCTCGAAGATTCGGTGCTGATTAAAGTGACCGTAAAAACGATTTATAAAACCGGGGTGGAAGTGGAAGCTATGCACGGTGCGTCGATTGTGGCGTTGACCATGTACGATATGTTGAAACCGATTGACAAGCAAGTGGAGATTGCAACGATTAAATTGTTGTATAAAAAAGGTGGCAAGTCGGATTATGGAAAAAATGATGTTCCTGATCTGGCCGTAGCCGTAATGGTATGTTCTGATTCGGTAGCTTCCGGAAAAAAAGAAGACCGCGCCGGAAAAGTGATTGCAGACAAAGTTAAAAATCTGGGATTGCGTGTGAGCAATTATACCGTAATTCCGGACGAGATAACCGATATTCAGGAAACGATAACGAAGTTTTCAGATAAAAAAATGGACTTGGTGATTATCACCGGAGGTACCGGATTGTCCAATCGGGATGTGACTCCCGAAGCGGTAATTCCGATGCTGGATCGCCGTATTCCCGGAATTGAGGAGACCATACGTTCTTATGGTCAGGACCGTACGCCTTATGCGATGTTGTCCAGAAGTGTGGTAGGGTTTAAAGGGAATATGTTGATTATGGCGTTGCCGGGTTCAACAGCCGGGGCGAGTGAATCGATGGATGCTGTTTTTCCTTCCATTTTACATTTATTCAAAATATTAAATGGTTTTAACCATGGCAAATAACAATTCAATGCAGGATTCTCACGGGCGCGGGCACAACTATTTGCGCATTTCGATTACGGAACACTGTAATTTGAGATGTACGTATTGTATGCCCGCCGAAGGTATTGCGCTTACGCCAAGACCTCATTTGATGACTGCAGATGAAATTGTTACCATTGCCCAGACGTTTGTTAACCTTGGAGTGAACAAAATCAGGTTGACCGGAGGGGAGCCTTTGGTTCGGAAAGATGCCAAAGACATCATTCAGCGGTTAGGAAAACTAGGGGTTGAACTCACGTTGACAACCAATGGGATTCTCGTGCATGAATTTATAGATACCTTTAAAGAAGCCGGAATTACCACGCTGAATGTGAGTATTGACAGCCTGCAAAAAGACAAGTTCAACCAAATTACCCGTAGGAATTATTTTGAGAAATTGTGGGAGAATCTACAATTGCTTGATGCCAATGGCTTTCAGGTGAAACTGAATGTGGTCGTGATTAAAGGATTTAATGACAATGAAATTATCGATTTTATCGAATTGACCAAAGACCGAAACATCCAGATTCGGTTTATTGAGTTTATGCCTTTTGACGGCAACCAGTGGAATCGGGAAAAACTGGTTTCCTATGCCGAAATCATGTCTCAGGTCAATACAAAATATGCCGTAGAAAATGTAGCCCGTGTATCTGATAAACCCAATGATACGGCCAAAAATCATAAAATCATCTCGTATCAGGGCAGTTTTTCAGTAATCAGTTCGGTGACCAATCCGTTTTGCAGTACTTGTAACCGCATTCGATTGACGGCCGACGGGAAACTGAAAAACTGTTTGTTTTCGAATACGGAGACTTCCTTGCTTGATACGTTAAGGGCAGGAGAATCTATCGAGCAGCTCATTTTTGCCAATATCAAATCCAAACACGCTATGCGTGGCGGAATGGATGATGACGCCAAGTTTCAAAACCCCGAATTGTTCTCGCAAAACAGGAGCATGATTAAGATTGGCGGATAATTTTCGGGAATTTTTTATGGCTTTAGAGAAAAAAAAGCGGTTCTGATTTTTAGTCAGAACTGCTTTTTTTATTTTTTAATGGTGTAATAGGTGTTTTTAATTACAGGAATACCCGAAGCCGTAATCCCTTCCAAAGCGACTTTTACTTTGGTTTCTACTTTGGTATTGAAATAATTCACACTAGCATTACCCATTTTGTCAGGATGTACATAAGGACTCCAATAAATAGTATTTCTTATAGCGGATTTTTTATCCAACTCTATATCGGGTTTTTCTGGGTCTGGAGAGTAAAAAACACGAGCGGTATAATACCCTTCAACTTTTTGTTTAATAGAATAAACAGGAACTATTTTATTACGTTGTCCATTTTTAGCATTTGTAAAAATAGAAATGAGCGTGGGCTTTCCGTATAGTGCCCCTATATGTAATCCTCTTACCACTTCTATTTTAATAGCTTCATCGGCTGACACTGAAAGTAATTGATCTCCATTCACTGCTTTAAAACCATCTATTAATACTGCAAACGGCAATTCTGATGCGTCTTTTCCTACTATACTGTCGTAATTAATAGTAGCAACACCTCTTAATTTTTGTTCAAGATAATCAACAAAATTGTAAAACTTATTTGCTTCTTTTTTATCTACCTTATAACTATAGTCAGGAACTCCATACCATGGATTTACATTGTTTTTCTTGGCTTTAACTTCAACTTCTTTCAACATGTTTTCTGGTTTTATTCCAAAAGCAATATATTTCTTAGATACATTTTCAACCATTGAGTGAGTTGTTTCAGGCAAAACAATTAGTTCTTTTTTAAATGTAACAGGAATTGGAGCTAATTCAATTGAATCCAAAACGATTTCGCCTCTAAACTTTCCTTTTTCATTTACAGTGTTTAAAAACATATTTGTTTCTCCTGAAAACATCAGGTTTTCAAATTGAAAACGACCAATAGAATCTGTAGTTGCGTTAAAAATAGTATGTTTCTTTTTATTCATTAAAGCCAAGGTCAAGTTGTTATTTACCAATGGCTTATTAGCAAAAAGTTGTTTGACTCTGCCCGAAATCGTGATGCCTTTTTCTGCTTTAAAATCAATAGTATTATTCGATTTTGGGATTGTTTTCCATAGAAAATCGCGCCAGCCTTGGGTTAGAAGCAAGTTGTCTAAATGATCCAATCGTTTTGGATTATTTGCATCAAAATAATAGCCCGGATAATGTACTTTGCCTCTAATATCGGATTCCATCAGGAAATAAGAACAAATATTTGTACCATAATCCTTGTCTTCTGCTCCATTGGTATCCGTCACACTCAATGAAAAACTAGCGGATTTGGCTATGCCAGCCTTTGATTTTGAACTCACATTGATGATGGCTTTTTCATTGGGTTGATAAGTGGCTTTGTCTGTTGTTACATGTACTTCCAAATCAGCTTCTTTTTCAATATAAACCAAGCGTTCGCTTTGGGGGTTATTATTGCTGTCGTATAAAGTGATTTGGCTAATCCCATCGGGAGTTTTGTCTTTTGGTAATTCAAAAGATAATGTCGTTTCAATAAGATTTTGTGCTGTTTCTAAATAGGAAATCCCTTTTGCTTTGCAAACCACCGTAAGTGCCGAATTAGGATTTTGTACCAAAGTAGCTTTGTTGGTATTGATACTTACAATGTTTCGACCTTTCAAAGTTTTAAAACTTACTAAATAACCTTGTTTAAGAACATTTGGAAGTTCTTGACGCTGTTCTATTCCTGTTGCAAGTTTAATTTTTGCATAATATTTTTTTTCTTCAATGGGCAGAATTTGAAATTTTCCCATTCCGTCGTGTTCACTCTGAAAAGAAGTAACTAATTCGTTATCCGAATCATAAATTTGCCCCTTAACTTCTATGGGTTTTCCGTTACTGTCAACCGCTTTAAAGCCCACCACACTAGCCGTATTTTCTAAAAGCGAACCACCTTCAGGAAAAAAATCGACGGTAAAATTATTTTGGTTAGTCGTTTCAAGCTTTTTGACATTGGTTTTAGTTTCTGTAGTTTTATTTTGGTTTGTATTTGGCTTGGCATTCGATTCAAAAACATCGATAATTTCAATATCTTTTTTAAATACAAAATCATTACCAAAATTTCGATTCCAATTGGTATACGCCCGCAATTGATACACTCCCGGTTTTACACCAAGAGAATCTGCTAGTTGAAAATCACCATGCCCTAAGCCCATTTCTAAATTGGTTTTGTTTCGGGCAATTATTTTAGAATCGGGAGCAATTAATTCTACATATAAAATGTTACTATTATCAAAAAGTAAGTTATTAGAGGCTCTAACATCGTAGGCTTTGTACCATAAATCTTCACCAACAAAATAAGAGGATCGGTCGGTATGAAGGTATATTTTCTCAATATCCGAGAGGGATAATTTAGACTTTTTATTTGAAATTGTATCGTTTTGAGCCACAGTTATAAATGAAATGATAAAGAATAAGAAGAACAGGGAAGTTGTTTTTTTTGTCATAGCATTTATAATTTTATGAGGATGCTTTAATACCGGGCTATCCTTTTACCGAAAAAGGAGTTTAAGCAATGTGTCTCTCTTGACGCATTTTACATGCCTGCATTTGCAATAATATATTTTTTTGTAATATAGTTATTACATAGACTGACTTTTTATGATTTAGTTTAATGCTTGGTTGTAAATAAGTTAAAAATTAGGGCGTGTTTTTTTTTACCGAGAAAGTTTATAGTGCTCTGTTATGATGTTTTCCAAGCTTTAAGTTGTAGTTTTTTTGTAACAATAACAATAATTGGTCTAAATGATATATATCATATTTTGAAAAAAAATTAGACATTAATTTTACACTACGAAATAAAGGATGTTATTGTCCGAATTTTACAAGAAAGGCACAGAGCGCTATCATTAGTGAAAACAGCTCATTGCGATTACAAGAATAATAACAATAAATTTTTAGAAGATGAAAACTTGGCTAAACAAATGGGAACCGGAAAATGCAGCAAGCTGGAAAAATACTGAAAGTAAAATTGCGGTTAAATTACCAAAATCAGGATTCACAATTTCAAAAGGCCAGATGAAAACCTGGCTGGATAAATGGGAACCGGAAAATGAAACAAGCTGGAAAAATACCGAAAGTAAAATTGCCTGGAAAACACTGACGATAACAACTATAACATTAATATTATCATTTGCTTCCTGGTTTATGATGAGTGTAATTGCGGTTAAATTACCGGGATTAGGATTTGCTTTTTCAAAAGACCAATTGTTTTGGTTGGCGGCCATTCCGGGCTTGGCAGCGGGGATTTTCAGAATCATCCATACTTTTATATTGCCTATTTTCGGGACACGACATGTAGTGACTTTTGCTACATTGATTAAATTAATTCCGGTCATCGGGATTGCTTTTGCGGTAATGGATACCAGTACGCCGTTTTGGGTTTTTGCGGTATTGGCTTTTACAACCGGTTTTGGCGGAGGGGATTTTTCTTCTTACATGCCAAGTACCAGTTTGTTTTTTCCAAAAAGACTCAAAGGAACCGCACTTGGAATTCAGGCAGGAATTGGAAATTTTGGAATTTCATTGGCGCAGTTTGTGACTCCGTTAATATTAAGTGTCAGTATATACGGTACGGCCTCTGTTTTTACAAGTATAGATGCTAAAGAAACCTTGGCTGTTTTTCAAAATTCAAGTCTTGAAAAACAAAAAGAAGTCTTTGCTGCTTTAACTCCTGAGGTACAGACAAAAATATTGTCTAATGTGAAACCCCAGCTCATTGACTCTGTAAAAGTAGCAACAAAAGCTACTCAGAATGTAGTTCTTTTTGCGGCTTTGCCAACCAAAGCCAAAGCGAAAGCCATTGCAAATACCAATCCGAAGTTGGCCGAGAAAATATTAAACAGCATTGACGATAAAAATGCAGCGGTAAAAAATAAAGAAATTTATATCCAGTCAGCAGCATTTTGGCTTGTACCTTTTTTATTGTTGTTATCACTGGTGAGTTGGCTTTACTTAAGAAGTATTCCTATGAAAGCATCTGTAAAAGAGCAATTGGATATTTTTTCAAACAAACATACTTGGTATTGTACGATTACGTATGTGATGACTTTCGGGACATTTGCAGGTTTGTCAGCAGCGTTTCCTTTGATGATTAAATTCTTATACGGTGATTTTCCAAATGCTCCGGATCCTTTGGTATATGCGTTCTATGGTCCGCTTATTGGGTCTGCCAGTAGAATTCTTTTTGGTTTCGTAGCCGATAAGGTAGGAGGGGCCATCTTAACCACGATTACCGGGATTGGGATTTTGACAGGAGCCATCATTTTGGTTACCCAAGGGCTCGTTTCTCCAACCAGTATGGACCAATTTCCACTTTTTGTGGGAGTGATTTTGACGATGTTCTTTTTTACCGGTATTGGAAATGCGGGTACTTTTAGACAGTTTCCTATTATTTTTACAGACAATCAGCGTCAGGCAGCAGGGGTAATTGGTTGGACTGCAGCGATTGCAGCTTTTGGGCCATTTGTTTTTTCTAAATTAATCGGGAATAATATCTCTGCTAACGGAACCGTTAATCAATTTTTTATAGGTTTAATTCTTTTTACTCTGATAGCTACATTAATCAATTGGTGGTTTTATAATCGTAAAAATTGCGAAAAACCAAGTTAAATAGAGTGTTAGAGAATTAATAGCGAGATGAATATAATTTTTATACGATTTTAATTTGAAATAATTGGGAGCTATTATTATAACATATTTAAGTATTTTTGTGTCTCCAAAAGTACTTAAGTACTTTAACTTAGTTTTTTCTTTTGCTAATTTTACATTCGAAAAAAGCAGGGTTAAATTCAGTTATGAAATTAATTGATTAAATTAATGAATTAAAAAGTCGAACATGAAAAACAGGACTTATAATATAAAAGCTTTACTCATTGCCACGGTACTTTCAATCTTTATGATTGTACTGGTGTTTTATGGCTCCAGGGAGTTACAAAATTTTGATGCAGCACTTATTACGTACTTATTCGGTACCGTATTTGCCTTCTTTGGGATTGTGTACCGTTATACGGTTTGGTTGCAAAGACCGCCCACTTGGATTTATTTCAAACGCGGAATTACGTATTTGGTGACCGGAAAAGTGTTTTCCCATTTCTGGTTTGCGACCAAAGAATCAGTCGAGAATATTGCCTTTCAAAAATTTATTTATCCAAGAGGAAAATACCGTTGGGTAGCCCACTTTATGATTGCGGTGGGGTGTACATCGGCTTTTTTAATCACAATTCCGCTGACATTCGGATGGATTCATTTTACAATGGCTCCCGGTTCTATATCTGTTTATGAAGCCCATTTTTTTGGATTCAAAGTGATGGATTTCAGATTAGATTCCATCATGGCCTTTTTGACTTTTCACGCGTTAAACTGGTCCTCTTATCTGGTTATTTTTGGTTCGTTGTATTATTTGAGAAGACGTTTGACCAATCCGGGATTAATCGCTACCCAATCTTTTGAAGGGGATTTGTTGCCACTTATTTTATTGATCGCTATCTCTGTTACGGGTTTAGGATTGACGTATTCTTACCAGTTTATGAAAGGTTTTGCTTTTGACTTTCTTGCTGTACTTCATGCCGTTACCGTGATTATGTTTTTGATATGGATTCCTTTCGGGAAGTTTTTTCACATCATTCAGCGTCCGGCACAAATTGGAGCCCATATTTATAAGAAACAAGGGATGAAGAAGGGAATGATGGTTTGTAAACACACCGGAGAAGAATTTGCCACCAAGCTGCATATTGACGATTTGAAAATAGTGACGAAACAATTGGGATTTGATTTTTCTACTGAAGATGGAGGTTCTCATCTTGATTTGAGCCCTGAGGGGAAAAGATCAAGACTGGCACAAGCCCATCTAAGAGCGAGACAACAAGGAGGCAATTTATTTGGATAACGAAAGTGTTCAGTATTCAGTCTCAGTTTGCAGTCCAAACCTGAAGCTATGATTAAATATTGACAAGGATTAGAAAATTTATGACTGCGCAGAAAACGGTGTCTGCGGCAGAAAAAAGAAAACTAAAAAGATATGGCAAAATTACCTGTTTCAGCAGAAAATATAATAGAACAATTTGGACCGCATAAAAATTATAGTCCGAAAGAAGGATATGAAGGCAGAGATGAACCGGATGAATCGGTAAAAACACATTGTTGTTTTTGTGGGATGCAATGTGGTATCCAGTTGTTGGTAAAAGATAATAAAGTAGTGGGTTTTGACCCGTGGATGGAATTTCCTTTTAATGAAGGGCGTCTTTGTCCCAAAGGAGTGCAACGCTATCTACAAAACAACCATCCCGATCGTTTGATGACTTCTTTGAAAAGGGTCGAAGGTCAGGGATTTGTCCCAACTTCCTGGGATGTTGCGATGGATAAGACGGTTTCAGAAATCAAACGCATTCAGGAAAAATACGGAAACGATGCTTTTTCGATGCTTTCGGGAGTTTCATTGACCAATGAAAAAAGTTATTTGGTAGGGAAATTTGCCCGTGTTGCCTTAAAAACAAAAAATCTGGATTACAACGGCCGTCTGTGTATGGTGAGTGCCGGTGCCGGAAATAAAAAAGCATTCGGATTAGACCGCGCGTCCAATAATTATTCGGATTTAGAATATGCCGAAGTGATTATTGTCGCCGGAGCCAATATCAGTGAAACTTTCCCAACATTAACCCATTGGATTTGGAAAGCCAGAGACAGGGGGGCAAAATTAATTGTGATTGACCCAAGGGTTATTCCGTTGGCCAGAACAGCCGACGTGCATCTGGATGTAAAACCGGGAACCGATTCGGCTTTATACGGAGCAATGCTGAAATATCTGGCCGATCACGATATGTTAGACCATGATTTTATTGATAATTATACTTCCGGTTTTGATGTCACTTTAGATGCTGTAAAAGATTATACGCTGGAATGGGCAGAGGAAGTTACAGGAATTAAAAAAGAAAAAATAAAAGAAGCGGCTGAGTTATGGGGTAAAGCCAAAACCAGTTTTTTGCTTCATGCCCGCGGTATAGAACACCATTCAAAAGGAGTGGATAATGTTTTAGGCTGTATCAATTTGGTTCTGGCAACAGGAAGAATCGGGAAACCATATTGTGGTTACGGAACCATAACCGGTCAAGGAAACGGACAGGGAGGCAGAGAACACGGTCATAAATGTGATCAATTACCAGGAAATAGAGATATAGAAAATCCGGAACATCGTAAATATATTTCTGAAGTTTGGGGAATTAATGAGAAAGATTTACCTGGGAAAGGATTATCTGCTTACGAAATTATTGAAGCCATTCACAGAGGTGAAATCAAAGGCTTGATATCCATTTGTTTTAATCCTCTAGTGTCATTGCCTAACTCTAATTATGTGAGAGAGGCATTAGAAAAATTAGAGTTTTACGTTTGTATTGATTTTTTCCTGAACGAAACGGCACGTCATGCCGATATTGTTTTGGCGGGTTCTTTACAAGAAGAGGAGGAAGGAACGACCACTTCGGCAGAAGGAAGGGTAATCCGTATCCGTCAGGCGGTAACACCTCCGGGAGATGCCAGAACCGATACTTCGATAATTTTAGAAATAGCCAAACGCCTTGGGGTAAAAGATAAATTTACCTATGAAAACAGTGAAGCCATTTTCAATGAATTGCGTGTGGCTTCCAAAGGAGGGACGGCAGATTATAACGGAATCACCTATAAAAGAATAGAAGACAATATGGGAATCTTTTGGCCTTGTCCTACAGAAGATCATCCGGGCACACCGCGTTTGTGGGAAGACAAAAAATTCAAAACCCCTGATGGAAAAGCGCATTTCAATCCCGCTCCATACAAACTTCCTGGTGAAGTTACCGATGAACAATATCCGGTGGTTTTAACAACAGGGCGTGTGGTGTCCCAATATTTAAGCGGAACGCAAACCCGTAGGATTGGTAAATTAGTCGATCAGTTTCCGGAACCATTGCTGGAAATTCACCCTAATTTGGCCAAACAATACGGAATCCAACAAAGAGAATTAATAAAAGTATCTACACGAAGAGGAGAAGGGATTTTTCCAGCCAATATTGTGGAAACCATTAGAGAAGATACGGTTTTTATTCCGTACCACTGGTCCGGGAAAAAATCAGCCAACCAGTTGACGCCGGGAACATTAGATCCTATTTCTAAAATACCGGAATTTAAGGTATGTGCCTGTCATTTGGAGCCGCTTAGAGAAATCGCGGCACCATCAAAAGAATCAACGGCTTATGCTAGTATCTAATCTATAAAATAACAAAAGATGAACTATACGAACTTCAATACAAATGAAGAATTTTTTGTAGATATGCAACGTTGCATTGGCTGTAAAGCTTGTGAATTGGCTTGTGCTGAATGCGAAACCAATGGACAGGATTCGATGATTCATGTCAATTATGTCGATCGGGCTACAACAGTACAAACCACGGTTCAGGTGTGTATGCATTGTGAAGATCCGGTTTGTGCCAATGTTTGTCCTGCCGATGCGATATCTAAAGACGAATTCGGAATCGTTCATACCGCCAATACCGAAAGATGTATCGGTTGTTCGAATTGTGTTTTGGCTTGTCCGTTTGGAGTACCTAAAAAAGAAGAGTCGTACGATTTGATGATGAAATGTACGATGTGTTACGACAGAACCAGCGTTGGGAAAAAACCAATGTGTGCCACGGTGTGTCCGAGTGGTGCGTTGTTCTACGGAACCAAAGCAGAAATCGAAGAAATGCGTCCGAATAGTACGCCGGTAAATACCTTTGTTTTTGGAAAAGAGGTAGTAAATACTAAAGTGAATATCATGATGCCAAAAGGCAGCACCGAATTGATTATCTATTAAAAAAATAGACTTATGTCAAAAGAAGAAAATTTAAATAAAAACTGGAAAAAAGATTTTCCAATTTTAAAGCAGGAAGCCACACAGGTGAGTCGTCGCGATTTTGCAAAATTCCTGACCTTGGTTTCAGGAGGATTAATGGTTGGAAGTGGTTTGGTCGCTGCCAAAGCCCACCTTTTTCCTAAAGAAGAGGTAGAAGGAGAGCATTTTGTTTGTAAAAAACAGGATGTTCCACTAGGTGGGACTCGTGCTTTTGTGATAGAAGGCAGCACGATTCCGTACATATTGATTCATCTGGAAACTGGTGATTTTAAAGCTTATGAACAGAAATGTACCCACCTTTCCTGTTCTGTTTTTTACAAGCCAGGAACCGGAATTATTCATTGTCCGTGTCACGAAGGCTCGTTTGATGCCATGACTGGGGATGTATTGGGAGGGCCTCCACCAAGGGCACTGCCTAAATTAGAGGTCTTTTTTAAAGACAATGATATTTATGTGAAAGCTTCCCAGGAAAAAGGGGAGAGTTAATAATTAGGTTAAATAAAATGCAATCGCTATGAGTAGTTTTAGAACAAGTCAGAATAAAGCCAATCCGAATAAGCTCAACAATATCCTTTCGACATTGATATTCATCTTGATTTTGAATGTGAGTATTCAAATCTGGTTGTTGTATGCTTCGTTGAATAACGCTTTAGATAATAATAAAGAGATTTTGATTCCTGCTTTTGTTGCTTCCTTGATTCTGTTTTTAATAGGATTCGGTTGGTTGTATTATTTACCAAAAGGGAATTATAAAAAATAAAAAGAATGATTGATGATGAAAAAGGAGCTTATATCCGTTTCTTTTTTAAATCTCAGGTCTCACCTGGAATAATCAATAAAAAAAGGGATTAACTTAAATTACAAGTTAATCCCTTACTATTTTAAATCGGCTATTTCTTTAGAAATAGTTATTTTTTTACGGCACTACTGTCTTGGTGCATCATGCCTTTTTTCATCCCGCGGTGATCCTGTTTTTTCATCCTATCTTGACGGTGATTTTTTCTCATGCCTTCACGGTGATGTTGTTTTATTTCGTCCCACTTTTTAAATTGTTCTAGGGAAAGAATTTTTTTCATTTTACCATTCATGGCAATTTGTTCATCAAGCATTTTGCTCTTCATTTCAAAAATTTCGTCAGAAGTTGGTTTCGCTGTTCTTTCCTTTCTGTCTTTCAAATGAGCTTCTCTTTTTGCGCTTTGTTCCGCAATTATTTTGCTCATTTCTTTTTGTTGGGAAGCATTCAAATCAAGGTCTAATGTCATTTTTTTTAGTATTAGTTGATTGCGCTGTTCGGGAGTGAATTTCTCCATCGAATTTCCTTCAGGTTTTCTTTGTCCTTGGTGTTTTTCTTGTGCAAAACATGTTATGCTCATAAAAGCAATTAATGCAACAGTGATTAAATTTTTCATAGTCAATAGGTTTTATTTTTTTCAAATAAGACTTGAAACAATGTATAAAGTTTAATCGTTAAGAAGAAATTGTGATTTTTTTATTTTATTTAAATAATCTGATTAGGAAGGAGGTACTGTTTGATAACTGTTTGTTGTTGATTTAAAAATACATTTTAGAATATCAAAAATCATAAAACCCGACAGCTTTTAAAAAAAACTGTCGGGTTTAATTTATTTATAAGGAATAAAAAAATTATCCTACTAATTCCACTACTTTACTTTCGCCTTCAACAGCTACTTTAGTCAGGCCATGTTTAGCTAAACCTTTCATGGCAGCATCCCATTTCTTGCCACTTAAATCGGATTTTACTTTTAGTTGAGCCAATTCGACTTTGTTATCATTCGATTTCAATAAATCGATGATTAATTTTTCCTCGGCAGTCAATTCAATTTGGATTTGTTTTTTCTCAGGTCTCATTTGAGGAAACAACAACACTTCCTGGATAGAAGCATTATTGGTCAAGAACATCATCAAACGATCCATTCCAATTCCTAATCCAGATGTTGGCGGCATTCCGTATTCTAATGCTCTCAAGAAATCCTCATCGATAATTCCAGTAGCTTCATCATCTCCTTTTTCAGCCAAACGCATTTGATCTTCAAAACGCTCTCTTTGATCAATTGGGTCATTTAGCTCAGAGTAAGCATTGGCTACTTCTTTACCGCAAACCATCAATTCAAAACGCTCCGTCAATTCAGGATTGTCACGGTGTTCTTTACACAATGGTGACATTTCTTTAGGATAATCGGTAATGAATGTTGGCTGAATATAATTTCCTTCGCATTTTGCTCCAAAAATTTCATCAATCAATTTTCCTTTACCCATGGTTTCATCCACTTCAATTCCCATTCCTTTGGCAGCTTCGTATAATTCTGCTTCACTTTTTCCGGAAATATCAAAACCAGTAAAATGTTTGATAGAATCCGTCATCGTTACACGGGCAAAAGGCGCTTTGAAACTAATTTGGTGTTCCCCAAAAGTAGCTTCGCTAGTTCCATTAACGCCAATAGCACAATGCTCTAACAATTTCTCGGTAAATTCCATCATCCAGTTGTAGTCTTTGTAGGCTACATATATTTCCATAGCGGTAAATTCTGGGTTGTGCGTTCTGTCCATTCCTTCGTTACGGAAGTTTTTCGAAAACTCATATACACCATCAAATCCACCAACAATCAATCTTTTTAAATACAACTCATTCGCAATACGCATGTACAACGGAATATCCAATGAGTTATGATGCGTAATAAACGGACGCGCTGCAGCACCACCAGGAATAGCTTGCAAAACAGGCGTTTCTACTTCAAGATATCCAGCGTCATTAAAGAATCCACGCATGGCGTTGAACAATTTAGTACGTTTGATAAAAGTATCTTTTACGTTTTGGTTCACCGTTAAATCTACGTAACGCATACGGTAACGCAACTCGGCATCGTTAAAAGCATCATGCACTTTTCCATCTTCATCTACTTTTGGCAAAGGAAGCGGACGTAACGTTTTACTCAAGAAAGTAAATCCGTCCACACGAATGCATTGCGCGCCAACTTTAGTAGTAAACAATTCGCCTTCAATACCAATAAAATCACCTAAATCGGTTAATTTTTTGAATACTTGGTTGTACAAGTTTTTATCATCACCTTCACACAAAACATCGCGATTCACGTACAATTGAATACGTCCTTCACTATCCTGCAATTCAGCAAAACAAGCTTTCCCCTGATCTCTTACACTCATCAAACGCCCGGCAACAATCACTCGTTTTCCTTCTTCAAAAGTCTCTTTTATTTGCTTTGAAGTATGATTTACAGGAAAAAGATTAGCAGGATAAGGATTGATTCCTAAGTTGCGTAAAGATTGAAGTTTTTCTCTTCGGATGATTTCTTGTTCGGATAATGCCATTATAGTCTGATTTTTAAGACCGCAAAGATAACAAATTGATTGCAGATTTTAGATTGCCAATTTCAGAATTTTTAGGAGCTGAAAATCTCAGTTTTCTATGAGGATTCGACCTGCTGTTCACTATATCTTTCTAGCCGAACACCGGCTAGAAAGGATGCCGTTTCCATCAGGGCTATTAATTGCGCTTTTCTTTTCATAGTAAGAACAGAATCGAATAGAGTAGACTTTGTATATTTGGAAAAAAATAAACAAATGAAAAAGTTTAAAATAATACTTACTCTAGTTTTAATTCTAGTTTTAACCAGCTGCAACTTTACCGAAAACATCGACGTTCACCCTGATGGAACAGGAACTTTTGCTATAGAAATGGATGGTGCTGGTTTGATGGCCATGGCAGGAGAAAAAATAGGAAGTGAATTGGGTGCAAAAAATAATGCCAAGACAATAGATTCTACTTTTTCATTCAAAGAAATTTTTCAAGCCAAAAAAGACAGTATCGCTAAGTTGTCTCCTCAACAGCAGGCTATGATTAAAAAGTTAGAAAACTTTGTGATGAATATAAAAATGAATCCTGAAGCGAAACAATTACTGTTTTCGATGAATACTCCTTTTAAAAGTATCAATGAATTAGATGGCGTGATGGAAAGTATGGGAGCATTGAAAGACCTTAAAGGAAAATCAGACAAAAACAGCAATCCTGCTGCTATGATGAGTAGTATTGGAGCTGATAATTCTAAATTGAGCTATAGTTATGACGGGAAAAAATTCATCCGAAAAGCAATTGTTGCAAAAGATCAAATAAAAAAAATTGCGGCTGACTCAACAGGTATGGCTAAAATGATTTTTGCTTCGTCCAAATATACTTTAAAATACCATTTTCCTAAAGCCGTAAAATCGGTTTCTAATTCTGATGCTATGTTTAGTGCCGACAGAAAAACCATTACGGTGGAATATCCTTTTACGGATTATTCCGAAAACCCGGAGAAGCTGAATCTAAATGTGGTTTTTGAATAAATATCAAGCTGAAAGCATAATAACGAAAAGTGTTGCCTTTGTGACTCCGTGGCAAAAGCGAATAATTAATTGTATTTTTGCAGCTCACAAATGAGAGATGAATAAAAAAATCCAACTTCAAGATTTAGGCAATAAAGATTATAAATCGACTTGGGAATATCAGGAAGAATTATTCAAAGGAATTGTCGATTTAAAAATTCAAAACCGCAGAGAGGAAACTAATCTTCCTACACCTAATTATTTTCTTTTTGTAGAGCATCCACATGTGTATACTTTAGGAAAAAGCGGTGATTTTGAGAATTTATTGTTGTCAGAAAAACAATTGGAAGCCAAGGGGGCTACTTTTTATAAAATCAATCGTGGTGGAGATATTACCTATCATGGTCCAGGACAAATTGTAGGTTATCCTATTTTGGACTTAGAAAATTTCTTTACTGATATTCATAAATATTTGCGATTGCTTGAAGAAACTATTATTATAACTTTAAAAGAATATGGTTTAGAATGCGGCAGAAGCGAAGGCGAAACGGGAGTTTGGCTTGGAGTGGGAACACCGTTTGCCCGCAAAATTTGTGCTATGGGTGTACGCGCTTCGCGTTGGGTAACGATGCACGGATTTGCACTAAATGTCAATGTCGATTTGGGTTATTTTGATAACATCATTCCGTGTGGTATTCGTGGAAAAGCGGTGACTACTTTAAATGTAGAACTCGGTGTCGAAAAAGTAGATGAGGAAGAAGTGAAAGCAAAAATTCTGAAGCATTTTACTGAATTGTTTGAAGCTGAATTCATGACTGTTTAAATTGGTAAACAGATGACACAGATGACACAGATTGTGACGGATTTTTTTCTTTTTTCTTTTTTCTTTGCGTCTTCGCAACAAAAATCTTCGCGAACTTTGGCGGTTAAAAAAAATTATAAATCTAAAGCAAGTTGTTCCGGCAACAGTCTAAAACTCATTCGGTGGTATTTTGTAGTGCCATATTTCCGGATAGCTTCCCGATGTTCTTGGGTAGGATAGCCTTTGTTTTTTTTCCAATTGTACATGGGGAATTCTTCGTGAATCCTGTCCATATATTCGTCGCGATAGGTTTTTGCCAAAACAGAAGCGGCAGCAATACTTAAATATTTAGAATCTCCTTTTACAATACTTTGATTGGGAATCGATTTTAATAATTCGATTTCTGTTGTTGTAAATTGTTTTCCGGTGGTGTTTTTTAGGCCTAATTTGGCATTTAGACTTCGGTTTCCATCTACAATAATAAATTCGGGGACAGTATTCAGTTTCAAAACAGATTCCTGCATTCCTTTCATCGAAGCATTAAGAATGTTGATTTCGTCAATTTCATTTGGAAACAAATGAGTCACAGCAAAAGTGATCGCTTGTTCCTCAATGATAGGTTTTAGTTTTTCTCGTACTTTTTCAGAAAGTTGCTTACTATCATTCAATATGTTATTTCCAAAATCGATTGGGAGGATAACCGCAGCGGCAGTTACGGGTCCGGCCAGGCATCCACGGCCGGCTTCATCGGTTCCTGCTTCGAGTATAAAAGACGAAAAATTAGTAGAAAGCATACAATTGGTTTTTGAAGGGACAAATATTATAAAATTTTCGGGATAAAATTCCGTTAGCGTTCTATTTGCAATAACAAATCATAAATTACGGTGTTTTTTTATTTATACGCTTTTATCTTTTACCTTTGCCCTGATTAAAATTGAAAAAATAACTGCCTAATTATATCCTTCCCTAATGAGAATTTTCTTTCTGGTTATTTCGTTGTCATTTTGTACGTTACTTTTTTCCCAGGAAAAACAAGGTAAAAGACCTATGATATTAGATAAACTCATGGGTGAAAAAGATACGATACATAAAGACAAACCGGTTGCTACGTATGATATGTATCGGGTGATTACCTTGACTCGTGATACCACTTATATAGATACTTCACTGACCATTCAAAAAGAATACAGTCATAATTATTTACGGAAAGATGCTTTCGGATTATTGCCTTTTGCCAATGACGGGCATACCTATAATACCTTACAGTACAGTTTGACCGATTTTTCTCCGTTGCCCGAATTCGGTTTTAAAGCCAAGCATTTTAATTTTTTGGATGCCAACCAAATCCGATATTACTCGGTAGCCACACCGGTAACCGAATTGTATTTTAAAACAACCCAGCAAAGAGGGCAGTCTACCGATGCATTTATGTCGATAAATACGTCCGAAAATTTGAATTTCTCGATAGCCTATAGAGGGTTGCGTTCAGATGGTAAGTATATCAATCAAATGGCCAGCACGGGGAATTTTAGGTTTATGACCAGTTTTAATACCAAAAATAAAAGGTATTATGCCAATGCGCATTTTACGTCCCAAGATATTTTTAACGAAGAAAATGGAGGAATTACAACGATAGACGATTTCGAAAGTGAAAATCCAGATTATGCAAACCGCCAACGATTAGAGGTTTTTTTGACAGATGCGACTTCATTTCTAAAAGGGAAGAGACTCTTTTTGGATCATAATTTCAGAATCAACCCTACCTTTGGAGCCAACAATTTGTATGTTACGCATCAAATTAATTACGAAAATAAATATTTTGAATACAATCAGCCTACTGTAATGTCAACCGCCGATGGAAGTGTAGTGGACCGATTTGGAGATTCTTTTGTAACGAGCAATATCAATGATCAGACCCATTACAACAAAATGTATAATAAATTGGGAGCGGTGTATGAAAATACCACTTTGGGAAAATTCCAGTTTTTTATAGATGATTTCAGGTCGAATTTCTACTATAGCAAAATTCTGATTTTTGATGACAGAACCGTTCCAAGTTCATTGAGCCGTACTATAAATAATGCGGGTGGGCAATATGAATACCGTAAAAACAAATGGAACGGAAAATTTCTATACACCAGATCCATTACCAATGAATCATTGTCTAATCTGGATGCCAACTTAGAATATGATTTAGACGAGGAAAATCAGTTTACGTTTCGTTATCAAAACATAAACAAGCTGCCTAATGACAATTACAATTTGTATCAAAGCAGTTATATACAATACAATTGGTTTAATGATTTTAAGAATGAAAAAATAAATTCATTGAGCGCGACGGCTGCAACCCCTTGGATTACTGCTTCGGTGCAAATTTCGGTTCTGAAAGATCATTTGTATTTTACAGATGTAGCCACTCCGGAGCAAACTGCTGCCAGAACCCAGATTATCAATCCGGCACAATATGACGGAACGATTAATTATCTCTCGGTGAAAGCAAGCAGGGAATTTAAGTTTGGGAAATTCGCTATTGATAATACGATATTGTATCAAAAAGTGGCTCAAAATGAAGCTATCCTGAATGTTCCCGAACTAGTGACCCGAAACATGCTTTATTTTACCAATCATTTCTTTAAAAAAGCTTTGTTCCTGCAAACTGGAGTTGTGTTGAATTATTTCACAAAGTATTTTGCCAACGATTATAATCCGGTGATTGGGGAATTTTTCGTCCAAAAAGAAAAAGAAATTGGTGGCTATCCCAATCTGGATTTTTTCATCAATGCCAAGATTCAAAGAACCCGGGTGTACCTGAAAGCAGAACATTTTAATGCTTCGCTAACAGGAAATAACTATTATTCGGCACCCAATAATCCGTACCGTGATTTTACCATTCGTATTGGATTGATTTGGAATTTCTTTGATTAAAATCATATGAGGATAAGTATGACTTTTACCGCCATAGATTTTGAAACCGCGACCTCTTTTCATCCCTGTTCTGTGGGGATTGTTACTGTGGAGAATGGCGTTATTGTGGATGAGTTTGTGAGTTTAATCAAACCGCCAAACAACCTGTACAATCCTTATACGATACAAGTGCATGGAATTTATCCAAAGGATACTGTAAATGCCTTATCATTTGAACAGGTATTCCCTGAAATCAAAAAGCGGCTTCAAAATAGGGTAGTGGTGGCACACAACGAGAGTTTTGACCGGAATGTATTGGCCAAATCAATGGCGTTTCATGAGTTGGATTATGCAGAGTTGAATATTGGTACACGATGGGAATGCACTGTAAAAATATACAAAGCCAAAGGCTTGAAGCCAACCAAACTAAGCGATTGCTGCCGGGCAATGAATATTACGCTGAACCATCACGAAGCCTTATCGGATGCGCGTGCTTGCGCTAAATTATATCTTTTGAAATAAATTTCTTTCATTTGTGATTTTTTATTACCTTAGTCTTTCATCTTGATGCTAATCTTTAAAGTCGGCCGCCATGAAAGAGGATTTTCTTCATTACCTGTGGAAGTTTAAAAAGTTTGACACTTTGAATTTGAGGACTTCAAATGAGGAGGAAGTCACCATTATTCATTCCGGGCAGTATTTAGAATTGGCCGGCCCTGATTTTTTTAATGCCCAAATAGCTATTGACAATCAGAAGTGGGCCGGAAATATTGAAATCCACATCAAATCTTCGGATTGGTATGTGCATCATCATGAGCGTGATGTGGCCTATGAAAATGTTATTTTGCATGTAGTTTGGGAACACGATACCGAAATTTTTAGAAGTGATAATACCGAAATTCCGGTTTTGGAACTCCAAAAATATGTAGATAAAGCGACTATTGCTAATTACCAATCGTTAGTGTTGCCTAAATCTTGGATTAATTGTGAAAAACAATTAGAAAACATCAATCCGTTTGTAATCAAAAATTGGCAGGAACGTTTGTTTTTCGAACGATTGGAACGAAAATCAAAACCTATTTTTGAATTGCTAGAACAAACTCATCAGGATTGGGAAGCGGTATTGTTTTGTCTGTTGGCAAAGAATTTTGGGTTGAATACCAATGGGGAGTTGTTCTTAAAAATGGCGCAGTCTATTCCTTTTTCGGTTATTCGAAAAGAAAGCTTTGAAATGGAGAATCTGGAAGCCTTGATTTTTGGTAATGCAGGTCTGTTAGATGTCGAAAAGGAAGATGCTTATTTTAAAGATTTGAAAATCCGATTTTTTTATTTAATGCATAAATACCAGTTGGAGAAAACGATTTTGGCACCTTTGCAGTTTTTTAAGCATCGTCCCGATAATTTTCCGACTATTCGACTGGCGCAATTGGCACATTTGTATCACGCGCAGCAGAATTTGTTTTCAAAAATAAGTACAGCGACTTCGGTGCAACAGCTATATAAGATTTTTGAGGTAGCCACTTCAGTCTATTGGGAGAACCACTATCAGTTTGATAAGGAAAGTCCCAGGAAAAAGAAGAAATTATCTGCGTCATTTATCGATTTGCTGATTATTAATACTATTGTTCCCATGCAGTTTGCCTATGCTAAAAGTCTAGGTAAAGAAATTTCGGAGGAATTAATTGCTCTTTTGAATGAAGTGGCAGCAGAGAAAAATGCGATAATAGATAAATTCAGTTCATTTGGATTGCAATGTCAAACGGCTTTCGATTCCCAATCGTTATTGCAGCTTAAAAACGAATATTGCAATAATAGCAAATGTTTAGACTGTGCCGTTGGAATGGAATTATTGAAGAAGAACGGATGAGAGTTACCGACTCTATTTTTGATGTTTTTTTTAAATTGGTAATATAAAAAAAATAAAAATCCGCAGAAAAGCGGATTTTTAAAAGAATCAATGCAATGAAAACTAATTTTTATTAGGGTCTTCTTTTTCATTTTTAGTGTCTATCATTTCCATTAATTTCATACCCAGAAGACCGCTAATTCCACCATCTGAACCTGAGTTTCCTGAAATTAAAACATCTGGAATAATTTTGATTTTACCTTTTCCGATTTCTTCTGTGATTTTATATTTGGTAAAATTATCACCTCCCATAGCAGAAACCTGTAATTGATAGGCTTCAGCAGTAGATTTTCCTATTGCCATAATCTTTTCCGCTTCGGCCAAACCGGTTTTTGATATTCTTTCCGCTTCAGCACTTGCAGTCAATTTGGTTGCTTCGGCTTGGGCTCCAGCTCTTGCTTTGGTCGCTTCGGCTTCCGCATTGGCACGCATTTTTGTAGCTTCGGCTTCCGCATTTACGTTCAGTTTTAAACTGGTGGCATCTCCTTCTGCTTTTTTTACGGTGGCATCAGCCGTTCTTTGGGCAATTTCAACACTTTGTGATGCTTTCACAATTTCCTTTTGCATATCAGCAATGGCAGTTTCTTTTTCTACACCCTGACGTTGTTCTTGCGCCATTTTTTGAGTTTGATAGGTTTTTTGCTCTTCCTCTGCTATTTTTCTGTCGGTCAAAGTTTTCATCAAGGATTCAGGTGGAACGATATCTCCGATTAAGGTGTCAACGGCATTAACATTGTATTCGTCCAAAACCACTTTAATATGATTTTTAGCTGATTCCTGACGTTCTTTTCTGGTTGAAAGGAATGAGATCACGTCACTTTCCTGAGCCGAGTTTCTAAAATAATTTCCAATGGTTGGTTCCAAAACTTGGGAAACCAGGTTATTCATGCTTCCAAATCGGGCTATTACTTTTGGTGCTTCATTAGCGGGAACGTGAATAATCTGGGAAACATCCAAGTTGAAAGGGAAACCATCTTTGGAACGAACCGTAATCGTTGAAAGATTTTTGTCTAAGTTATGGGATTCACTTCTGGCGTCTGCCCAGTTCAGTACCAAATTGGTCGTAGGAACAGGTTCCAGCTTTGTTGTGTATTTGTTAAGCGCATATTTTCCGGGGCCAAAAGGTTCCATCCAAACCCCACGTTGTCCTTTTGAAACAATATTTCCGTGTTTGAAAGTATCTCCGGTCACATCTTGTCCATCTTCACCAATATAAGAAATAACTACACCAACGTAACCAATAGGTACATCGGTCATTGGAGTTTGCTCGATTTGAATCGCCCAGGAATTGATATAATAAGAACCCGCTAGCATTACTTGTGGTTGTAATCCACGATTTCCACCATTTTTCAAAAACTGGTCAAAATCCTGAAAGTTATTGTGGTTGTCTACGAATTTACCGGCAATTTGACCAATCGGAATAGGTTCGCCATCCATTGCTGTTACGATTCCAACCATATTTTCTGAAATCACTATTTGTGGAGCCACTACGACTTCAAACAAATAGGTGTTAATACGATAAGAACCTGTCGTTATAAATGCCGATTGACGTCCTTTTTGTCCGCCATTGTCAAGAAATAAAGTCGCATCTTGAAAATTGTCGGAACTTACTTTTTGAGCAAGAATTCTACCTGTTGGAATTTCGGCACCATCTTTACTTAGCAACAATCCGATATTTCCTTCCGGAATAATGGTAAATGGAGTCATATTTACAGAATATTGCCAAGGCCACATTCCCCAATATAATCCGGGAGCCAATGTTTTGGCTTGAAAACCGGCTTCGCCTTTGGTGGCGATAATCCTGCCATCGGGTAATGATTTTGCCGCTCCAAAGAGTACGAATTTTTTAGTTACCAAACCAATTCGGTCTTCCGGGACGATTACCATTCCGAAGAAAACCCGCAAAACGAATTTGTAAAGCAAAAGACATAAAAAAAGTAATAATACCCACCAATAATCTGTAATTGTTGTCATATTTAATTGAAGTTAGTTCATTCAAAAATAGATTATTTTTCTCACTTTTTAAATGTAATACAGATTATTTATGATTTAATAATCTTGTAGGTGTTGCAAACATCTAAAACGACTCGTTGTTTTTCCTATAAGGATATCTGTTTAATTTGAATTCTTGATTACTGCATTATCAGAATGTGAATCGAGAAGAAAGAATGGGTTTATTTCATTCAATCGGGAAGAGTTTGGTTGTTTAATTTTTGTAATTTTACCGCTAAATAGAATTCAACAAAAATGTCAGCAATAATAAAACTTAAATTTTTTCTTGAAAAACATGGGTTTCATGTGTCTTCCAGATTGGCGGATAAGCTTGGGATGCGGGCCAACAGTGTGCGACTATTTTTTATCTACATTTCGTTTGTAACCGTTGGGCTTGGTTTTGGAATGTATTTAATTCTGGCTTTTTGGATTAAACTCAAGGATTTAATTCGTGCCAAACGGAGTTCGGTGTTTGATTTGTAAATGAAGTATCATATAAAAGAGAAAGGGATTGTAAAATAGTTTAAATTTTACAATCCCTTTTTTTATGGAAATTTCTAAATATTAAGATGTTTTTTTGAAACTGTACGCATAAATAAAGGTATGCATGGCAGCAAAAAACAGGGAGAAATAAAACAGAAAATGGCCTCCTTCGACATTAGGGTCGATTTGATTGATATAAGCAATAACAATTAATAGCAATACCATGGCAAGACCGGAAGCTGAAACGGTTTTGTAGCTTTTTGGACTGTAGTCCCCTTTGTTTAAAAGGCTGTTTTTCATTCCGTAAAACAAGTATACGTCAAAACCAATCATCATCCAGACAATAAGACGAATCCAAGTATCTAATGGTAAGAATACCATCATAAACAGGCAAACTAAAATTCCAGCAATGGGAACGAAAGGGACTAATGGTGTTCGGAACGCTCTTGGTGCTTCAGGCATTCTTTTACGCAGGATTAACACTCCGATACAAACGAGTATAAAGGCAAATAAGGTTCCGATACTTGTCATCTCACCTACAACTCTGGCGGGTACAAAAGCAGCAAAAATACTCACAATAATCATGAACAATAAGTTGTTTTTTGCCGGTGTTCTGAATTTTGGATGTACCTCCGAGAATATTTTTGGCATCAATCCGTCCTTACTCATAGAGAAGAAAACCCTGCTTTGTCCCATCAGCATTACCAGGATAACAGAGGAATATCCGCCTAAAATAGCTAATAAAATGGCATTGTTGAGCCAAGGATAGGCAGGTGTTATCATTCCGTCAGCTCCGGTAGTTCCCATGGCTTCAACCGCAATGGCAACGGGAGCAATACCGTCTTTTCCGGCAAAAGCCTGATAGTTTACCACACCGGTCATGACATGGGCAAACAAAATATAAAGAATGGTACAGATGCCCAGTGACAACAATATCCCGATTGGCATATCTCTTTTAGGATTTTTGGCTTCTTGTGCCGCAGTAGAAACAGCATCAAAACCAATATAGGCAAAAAACACGATGGCTGCTGCCCTAATGATTCCTGAGAATCCAAATTCTCCAAATTTCCCTGTGTTTTCAGGGATATACGGGGTGTAGTTTTCAGGTTTGATGTATTGCCAGCCAACGGCTATAAAGGTTAATACCACAGCAACTTTTAATAAAACAATAAGTCCGTTTACAAAGGCTGATTCCCGGGTGCCTCGCATTAAAATAAGTGACATAATCATTACAATGAAAACGGCTGGAAGATTGATTGTACCGCCTTCAAAAGGGGAGAGCGTGTAAGCATCATCTAAATGAATACCATATCCGCTTAAAAATTTTCCGAGATATCGCGACCAACTTATGGATACTGTTGCGGCTCCGACAGCATATTCTAAAACCAGGTCCCAGCCAATGATCCAGGCGATAAATTCTCCCATAGTGGCAAAAGAATAGGTGTAGGCACTTCCGGCAACGGGAATCATTGAAGAAAATTCAGCATAGCATAAACCGGCGAAAATACATCCGAATGCGGCTACTAAAAATGAAATGGTGATAGCGGGGCCGGCATTCATCGATGCAGCCAGTCCGGTTATAGAAAATAATCCTGCGCCAATGATTGCGCCTATTCCTAATGCGACCAACCCGGGTGCGGTGAGTGTTTTCTTTAGCCCTTTTTCTGAATCAGCGGCTTCTGCTAAAAGCTGTGCTAATGGTTTTCTTTTCCAAATAGACATAAATGATCTTGTTTTGTTAATAGAATCCAAATGTATTCTTTTTTATAAAAAATAAAAATAGTATTTCTAATTAAGCTGTTAAATAAAATAGTTATTTGGAATTTGATTTAATTTGGTATTTTTGAAATGAGGGAGTTGTTGCCCTTTAAATTCAAGAAGAGGGAATTTACAATATTAAAATACCACATTAATAGCGTCTAATACAATTTCTTTTTAAAATGGATTTTAAAAAAGTAACTTCTTATTTTAAGTTTTCAAAAGCAGAACGCAAGGGTATCGCTCTGTTATTACTCCTTATTTTGGTTTTGCAATTGGGATATTATTTTGTTGATTTTAATTCGTTTGCCAAAGATTCTCCGGATAAGTTACGTTGGCTAGCCTTACAAACTGAATTAGATTCCATGAAAGCAGCAAGTTTAAAAGTGGAAAAGAAAATCTATCCTTTCAATCCTAATTTTATTTCTGATTATAAAGGGTATAAGTTAGGGATGACCACTGCTGAAATCGATCGGTTGTTTGCTTATAGAAAACAAGGGAAGTATGTGAATTCCCCTCAGGAATTCCAAGCTATTACTAAAATTTCAGATTCGTTATTGCGAGCTATAAGTCCGTATTTTAAATTTCCGGACTGGGTTAAGAATAAAAAAGAGAATGTGGGATACGTGTATTATGAAAATAAGCCTTTGGTTAAAAAAGAGAAAAAAGTGCTAATAGACATTAATCAGGCAACTCAGGAGGATTTGGTGAAAATATATGGTGTAGGTGAGGTTATTTCGAAACGAATCTTAACATTCAAAGAGAGTTTAGGTGGATTCGTTTCGATGGAACAAATGAAAGATATTTGGGGGTTGTCTCCTGAAGTAATTGAGAGTTTGAATAATAATTTCAAAATAATGAATTCGCCTAAGGTGAAAAAAATCGACATCAACAATGCTTCTTTGAAAGAGATTGCTCAATTTCCGTATTTTAAATATCCTTTGGCGAAGGAAATTGTGATATATAGGAGTATGAATGGGGATATTAAAAATGCAACTGATTTAACAAAAATTAAAGGATTGTCTATTGAAAAGGCAAATATTATAGCCTTATATTTGGCGTTTTAAAATTACACACCATACAATGAATTTTGATTATAATGAAACGCAATCACTGATTGCCCAATCTATACGGGATTTTGCCGAGATAAATATAAGACCTCATATCATGGAGTGGGATGAAGCTCAGCTGTTTCCTGTTCCGTTATTCAGGCAATTAGGAGAAATGGGGTTTATGGGGGTTTTGGTTCCTGAAGAACTTGGCGGATCAGGTTTGGGTTATCATGAGTATATTACTATTATTGAAGAAATATCCAAAGTAGATCCATCTATAGGATTGTCGGTTGCGGCACATAATTCATTATGTGTGAATCATATTCTGACTTTTGGCAATGAGGAGCAAAAGAAAAAATGGCTTCCGAAGTTAGCTTCCGGAAAACATATAGGTGCCTGGGGATTAACAGAACACAGTACGGGTTCTGATGCGGCAAGAATGAATACGACTGCAGTGAAAGATGGTGATTTTTGGGTTGTTAATGGTTCTAAAAACTTTATTACCCATGGAAAGTCCGGCGATGTGGCTGTAGTTATTGTGCGTACCGGCGAAAAAGGGGATTCTCGCGGGATGTCTGCTTTTGTTTTTGAAAAAGGAATGCCTGGATTTACTTCGGGTAAAAAAGAAAATAAACTGGGAATGCGGGCCAGTGAAACCGCAGAGTTGGTTTTTGATAATTGTCGAATTCCGGATGCGAATAGATTAGGGGAAATAGGGGATGGTTTTATACAGGCGATGAAAATATTAGATGGAGGAAGAATATCTATCGGAGCTTTGTCTTTAGGTATTGCCAAAGGAGCTTATGAAGCGGCATTGAAATATTCGAAAGAAAGACAGCAGTTTGGGCAGCCGATAAGTAATTTTCAAGGCATATCATTCAAATTGGCAGATATGGCTACTGAAATTGAAGCTTCGGAATTGTTGCTGCATAAAGCGGCTTTCCTAAAGCAAAAACACAGGCCGGTAACTACGGCTGGTGCCATGGCTAAGATGTATGCTTCGGAAGTGTGTGTGAAAGTGGCTAGTGAAGCGGTTCAGATTCATGGAGGTTATGGGTATACCAAAGATTATCCGGTGGAGAAATTTTACAGGGATTCCAAATTATGTACCATTGGTGAGGGAACTACCGAAATTCAGAAAGTGGTGATTGCTCGGAATATATTGAAAGATTAAGCAGTAAAAAATTAGAATAATGAAAATTGAGCTAGGTAGCGTTGCGACTTGGCTTTTTTTGTAGACCGTTCGATTTATTCTTTATAGTAGTATGGTTTGATGATTTGAAAATCTATTTTCGGTATTCTTTTCTGTTTTTTTTTTTTTTTTTTTTAAGAAAAATAAATTCAAAAAAAATAATTACTTTTGCGGCCTTAACGAGAGGAGGTGTCAATATTATGTTAATTATACCAATTAAAGACGGAGAAAATATCGATAGAGCATTAAAGCGCTATAAAAGAAAATTTGATAAAACAGGAACTGTTCGTCAATTAAGAGCGCGTACTGCTTTTATTAAGCCGTCAGTTACTAAAAGAGCTAAAATTCAAAAAGCAGCTTACATTCAAAACTTGAGAGACAGTTTGGAAAGCTAGTTGATTTCTTTTTAAAATAAATGCCGTTAGTCATCAAAATTGTATAATTTTGATGCTAACGGTTTTTTTATGGGTACTACATTAGAAGCATTTCGGGATTATCTTCAAAAAGAGAAGAATTATTCTCTGCATACCGTCAATGCGTATTGGAAGGATTTGGAAAGTTTTCAAACCTTCAATAAGGTTCAATTTGGGGAAGAAAATATTGAGCAAGTAAATTACAGTCAAATTAGAAGTTGGATTGTGTCATTGGTTGATGATGGGGTGTCTAATGTGTCTGTCAATAGAAAAGTTGCTTCTTTAAAAGCGTTTTATCGTTTTTTGTTAAAAACGAAACAGATAGCAGTTAATCCGTTGTTGAAGCATAAGGCGTTAAAAACGGCTAAAGCGCTTCAGGTTCCTTTTTCTGAGAAAGAAATTACAGCGGTTTTTGATTTAATCGCTTGTCCAAAAGGATTCGAGGCGGTTCGTGATAAACTTATTATAGAGCTTTTTTATGCTACAGGTATGCGAAGAACGGAGCTGATTCATTTGAGGATTAGTGATGTCGATTTGATGAGTAATACGGTTAAGGTTCTTGGAAAAAGAAATAAGGAGCGGATTCTTCCTGTTTTGCCGGTTGTGATGGGGCAGTTTGCTGAGTATCTTGAAGAAAGGCTTCGTTTGGAGGAGATTAAGGATCCGGTATATTTTTTTTTAACGAAAAAAGGGTTAAAATTGAATGATTCCTTTGTGTATCGATTAATTAATTCTTACTTTAGTACAGTCTCCGAAAAGGTAAAAAAAAGTCCGCATATATTAAGACACGCATTTGCGACTCATTTGTTAAATAACGGAGCTGATTTGAATTCAGTAAAAGAATTGTTAGGGCATTCAAGTTTGGCGTCAACTCAGGTTTATACACATAGTAGTTTGTCAGAGCTAAAAAAAGTATATGAAGATGCGCATCCGAGAAGTAAATAATGATTCAAGAAATGTTTAATCCCTAAAAAATATTGATTATGAAGGTAAATGTTCACGCAGTTAACTTTACTGTTGACGGAAAACTAGTAAATTTTGTTCAAGAGAGAATGGATAAATTGGAGAAATATTACGACAAGGTAGTTTCTTCTGATGTCTATTTGAAAGTTGAAAAGACTAGTGATAAGGAAAATAAAATTGTGGAAGTAAAAATGAATGTTCCTGGAGATGATTTTATGGTGAAAAAGCAGTGTAAGACATTTGAAGAAGCGGTAGAGCTTTCTGCGGAATCTTTGGAGCGATTGCTGGTAAAAAGGAAAGAAAAAATAAGAACTCATATATAATTTAAAATTTTTTTAAAAAATGTTTTGATTCAGAGATAAAATCTATACATTTGCAGTCCGTTAGAAATAGCGGACTTTTTTTATTGATAACGCCAGTGTAGCTCAGTTGGCTAGAGCAGCTGATTTGTAATCAGCAGGTCGTGGGTTCGAGTCCCTCCACCGGCTCTCTTTTTTTGAAATATTGATAAATAATGGTTAGGGGAGATACTCAAGCGGCCAACGAGGGCAGACTGTAAATCTGCTGTGTGAACTTCGCAGGTTCGAATCCTGCTCTCCCCACAAATTGATTTTTAGGAATCAAAAATAATAATAATAAATCCTGATCAGGGATTCTGCCGGTGTAGCTCAGGGGTAGAGTGCTTCCTTGGTAAGGAAGAGGTCACGGGTTCAAATCCCGTAGTTGGCTCAAAATTGTAAAATTTGAACACTAATATATAAACTAAGATTAAAAATTAAGTAAAATGGCAAAGGAGAATTTTAACCGTTCCAAACCGCACTTAAACATAGGTACAATTGGACACGTGGATCACGGAAAAACAACTTTAACTGCAGCAATAACTAAAGTGTTATCTGATGCTGGTTACTGTCAAGCGAAATCATTTGATCAAATTGATAACGCTCCAGAAGAGAAAGAAAGAGGTATTACTATCAATACTTCACATGTTGAGTATGAAACAGCTAACCGTCACTATGCACACGTTGACTGTCCAGGTCACGCGGATTACGTAAAAAACATGGTTACTGGTGCTGCTCAAATGGACGGTGCTATCCTTGTTGTAGCTGCTACAGACGGACCAATGCCACAAACTCGTGAGCATATCCTTTTAGGTCGTCAGGTAGGTATTCCTAGAATCGTTGTATTCATGAATAAAGTGGATATGGTTGATGATGCTGAGTTGTTAGAGCTTGTTGAAATGGAAATCAGAGATTTATTGTCTTTCTATGAGTATGATGGA